>JADMIO010913683.1_pt1 | contig 39778 bp, 49 predicted proteins | sample 8958161 | NCBI WGS metagenome assembly JADMIO01 (sample SAMN16585339, study PRJNA669376) | soil metagenome | isolation source: Crop rotation soil | place: USA: Cullars Rotation, Alabama | collected 2011 | reverse complement strand
ACCTCGAGTTACGCAAACGAATAATGGAAAGTATTCTTGCGTGGCCTGGGCCAAAAAAGTAACTGGGGTCTTTGGAACGTGGGGTGATGGAGGTCATTATTTATCTCTGAATTCCACAGGGTTAGTAGGAGACGTGGTGATCTTTAAAGGGATGCATGTCGCGGTGGTAATAGGCCGTGTGGGTGAAAAATTGACTATTACAGAAGCGAACTATGACTGGAAGGGTTCTGTCCGCACTCGGACATTACTAACCACTAGTTCGACCATAAAAGGCTTTCATAGATTTTAAGTTTTGAATCGGGGAGATATTGTCTCTCCGGTTGAACACTTACCAAGGAGGGGGTTATGTTGTATGAACTGCCGTTACAACGGGATGAGTGTGAGATCTGTACTTTCTACATCTCCCAGTGGCAAATTTCTGGAGACAAAACCATCATGCTTCAGGGACGAAGGTACCACAAAGCCTGTCTGATTGACTACAAGCTGCGGACAGGAGTGGACTATGTTCCAAAAACCCAAGAGAGTTGAGTTTACTTGTTTGGTTTGTGGAGGTCAGCACATTGCGCCAAAACACAATTGTCCTCATGGGGTACTTTGTACTTTTCGGAAGCATGTTGATTATTGCCGCCGTTGTACAGAGCTGCTTATGAGGAATTTCGAGAAGCAGTTCATACACAAAAGCCTACCACCCTAGGTAGGCTTTTCTTGTACTTATCAACAAATTTTCCCCATATAGGCTCTTGTCTTTTTATATAAACTATCCTAAACTATGTGGGTATGGTTTTCAGTCGGCGAGTTGGCGCATTTTTTATGCCCGTTTGTAAAAGCTATTAGGTACCAACTTACCTGATAGCCTCTACAAGTGGGTATTTTTTATGGCAAGACGAAGAATGTTAGATCCAGAATTTTGGTTAGATGAAGAGATGGCTAAATTATCAGCTCATGCTCGATTATTTTATATGGGATTATGGGGTATTTGTGATGATAACTATGCGACCTTTCCAGGTAAGATTGGATGGCTTAAAATTCAAATATTCCCATATGAGGAGGTGAGTATTCCCCTACTACTCACCGAGTTGGTGGAGAGTGGTCGGTTACTACTCTTTGAGTATCAGAGTGAAAACTATTATTTTATTAAGAATTTCTTTAAATATCAGAAGGTAGAGAAGCCATCCTTACCAAAATATCCAAAGTATCCAGGAGTACTCCCCGACTCCTCCCCGACTAGTCGCTCTGAAGTAAGTGAAGTTAAGGAAGTAAATAAGTCATTTTTAAAAAATTCAAGAGAAACCCTTAAAGAGCAATGGGGAACTAAAAAATAACTACAATGAACTCTATTGAATTTGAACTCAAAGAACACCAAGCCCAGATCCTTGAAGCTGAACGACTACGGGAACTAGAAAAGGCTAAAAAGGAAAGTGGCATTATTAAATTAGGGAGAATAGTTTATCCACAGATAGACAGTTGACAAAAACCGATCGTTCGTATATACTTATATCATGACCGATAAACAAAGACGAATTATTAAGGTTTACGATGAATTAAGCGAAACAAGGGTAGTTAGGCCGAGTTATGGGCTAGTAGCTAAAAAAGCTAAAGTCTCTAAAGCTACCGCCTATAAGACTATCCAGCAATACATCGCTGATAATGCAGTGTTTGGTCTACAAAAATAAAAAGAAAGGAAAAAACAAAAATGACACGCAATAATTTAGGCCAATTCTCCCGCTCTGTCTGGGCCAAGATCAAAAGTACAATTAAATTCACTTTCTGGTTTCTTGGCTTCCTCTTCACCAAAGAGGGGCTGAAACAAACTCTCTGGGTCTTGGGTCTGGCTTTGACCACTGCCTTCCTCCTCCTCCAGTTTGAATTGCAAAGTTGGCACACAGCCGTAGACTTCACCACCCAGTTGTTTAACAAACCAGTAGAAGATGTTTCAGTAAACATTCCCCATGCCCAAGATACATACCAAAACCTCATTCGATGGACTTTTGGCAAAGACTATAAAACCGCTCTCGCAGTGGCCACAGCAGAAAACGGTACGCACGCCTGTGATCGAATCCATCAGAATTCAAATGGAACAGTCGATATTGGAATATTTCAAATCAATTCCGTTCATGCCCACAAAGGCAATCTCTATGATTGCAGGGACAACGTTAGGGTGGCGTACCAAATCTTTAAAGCCTCTGGATTCAGCGCATGGGTCGCCTATAAAAATAAAAGTTACTTAAAATTCCTATGAAGAATATAATCGAATACACATTGGTTCTAATCTTAGCTCTTGGCATAGCCGTAGGGATCTGGAAATTAGCAACTTATGACTACTGCCCGATGTACTACCACACGCCATGTTTAAACCTCACTCATTAAAACCATATATCTTAACCAGGAGAAAAAAAGTGACTAACCATGCCCTTGCCTACGAAATCCTCAAGAAAGAATTCGGCTCTAAGAAAGCTTACCAATTAATCCAACGATTGAAACAATATGTCAGAGAATAAAAATACGCCGGAGTTAGGCTCCGACGTAGCAATACAACCTGAAACCAGTATATCAAAATTATTGGAGTTCCAAAAGCGAGTTAATTCCATTCCCAAAGATTCAACTAATCCCTTCTTTAAATCGAAATACTTTGATGTCAATACTGTTATCGAAGTAATCAGACCAATTTTAAATGATATTGGATTGGTAGTGACTCAAGGTTTTGACCATAGTAATGGTCATAACCTACTTGTTACTAAAGTCATGGATGGTAATACCTGTATCGCTATTTCCGAAATGTTGATTCCTGATCAATCCGATGTGCAAAAACTTGGAGCAGCTATAACTTACTGCCGCAGATACGCTCTTGTTTCTCTCCTTCTCCTCCAAGGTGAGGAAGATGATGATGGAAATAAGGCTCGACCTAAAACCCCAACACCCTCTGTAAAGCAAAAATCTGACATTACAGCCCCGAAAGAGATCAAAGAGGTATCAGATGCCAATAAAGCCAAACCGATCACGGAAAAACAAAATAAAATGATCCACGCCCTGATGAAGCAAAAAGGAGTAATGACCCTTGGAGAGATTGGAATTGAAAAAATCGAACACCCGACAATGGCAGATGCAAGTATGATAATTAAGAAATTAATGGATTATAAAGTGGGGGATAATGTAATCCAATTGGAGCCAACCAGCGAGGACATACCATAATGGACTTTCCAACTTTAGAAGAATTAGAACAAGCTTCACAACGTAAAGAAATACTTTTTAGAAAATGTAAAATCTTAGAATGCCAAAATCAAGCCCAAGGGAATTTCCCTTGCTGTTCCCAAGAACATGGCACCCAATTCCGAATGAGAAAATCCAATATTAAAGAAGCCTTTGATGCTGATGCTGCCCATGACTATGCTTCCCGCAATCTCTACAGCATTGAGGAAGTAATCTATTATCAGAGCCTGTAACAGGGAGAGGGCATGACAGCCAGATCATATGCGCTTTTGTGCCCCTCTAAAAAAATGACAGAAAAACAAATATCTAAATGGATCCGTACTCTTGAGATGGTGGAAGCTGACTTACAAAATCTCAAAGAAGAATATCTCATGGTTATGATCCACGAACAACAAAAACTGGTTGAAACTAAGTATGATCGTAAAGATTATCATCGCCATGTCACTCAAAAATAACTTACAACAATTGATTTTGGAACGAGGCATGGTCACTTTAAAAGAGATTGAGGACTACTGCCATAAGGTTCGCTATAAGCTAAGCAATGCTGAACGACGTCTGCGAGAATTGCGAGGAATAGTTGAACCCATCTATAATGACAAAAAGACTGCCATAATCGCTTATTGCAAGCATGAAGATCACCAAAGATCAGAAGAAGCAACTCAACGCCCTCATACACCAGATTCTGGAACTTCGGGACAAAGCCTGCCTCCGGTGCAACCGCTTACCATTTCAGGCTTCGCACATATACCCCAAAGGCCGATATCGGAAAATGGAGTACGAACCATCGAACATAATCGCACTTTGCTATAGTTGCCATTTTCACTGGTGGCACCAAAATCCCATTGAAGCCCATGAGTGGATCAATCAGAAAATGCCTGAAGTTATGCAGAGATTAAAACTCATGACTCAAAGTGGAGCTGGATCACGTGACTATAAACTCCTTAAAATCTACTTAAATGTGGAACTTACTAAACTTACTAATTCGAATCTCGGAGTGCGGTCTGCATAACTGTGACCGTGTAAAGCACGGCTATTACTGCAATGGTCAGCAAGTAAACTGTGGAGATAAAATATGATAGAACAATTACCACAACTTTATATCACAGATTCAGGAGTATTAGATGTGGAAGATTATGTGAAGTGGGAGAATAAAACATGGGACAAGATAAATGAATTAGTCGAAGCAGTAAATAAGTTGGAGAACAACGTTACAATAATTCAGAATCTTTTTAAAACAGATACAAGGAAATAGTCAATATGGAAGATAAAGATAATATAATCACAGACCTGCTTGATGCAATGTTTTTCAAAGAATGGACTGGAGAAGACCTAGATTGATTGCCGCATGCTGGTGTCGGCTTCGCTTTTTGTGCCCCTTGGCGTAAGCCTTGTTCTCACCGCCAGCAGCCGTGAGTCAATCTAGTCGGAGATTTCTGGGGGGAGCAAGTCGGCATTGTGTCATAACGGGCGGAAACTCCCCAAAAATCCCCGACCGTCCTGTGGACATAATTAATCAAAGGAGAATAGTATGAAAGAAGTATTAGAGCAAATCAAAGAGAACCCATTGCCTGCGATTGTTTTTGCTCTGTCTTTAATAGCTTTCGGTATGAGTTTGTATCGCCTTTTAAACTAACCAAAGGAGAAATATGAAAGAAGAAAAGAAATGTACTTGCAGTTGTCATTCACCTGAATTTGGAGAATTTATTGATAAGGGCAATTGCCACTACTGTCAGGAACGACACGTCACACACCGTCAAGCAAAACAGAGCATAAAGAGGTCTAGTCGCACAAGACAGGTCCCGCGACGAGGTAGCGAATTAACTAAAAGCATATGAATATCGAATTAGAAGATGCAATTTACAGGTATGGATTTCGTCAAGGAGTATGTGCAGGAATATTGATAGCCGTTAGCGCAATCGTGATTTATAAAACTTTAACTTCTAACTAGCCGATAGCATAATTAACTGTGAATAGATGAAGTATTATCAAACCACAAAAGATATTTGGGAGGCATTCAAGCTTCGTTATGATGATTGGGATAAAGCTCCAATTTTTGATGGGGGTGAATTACCCGAATGGTATCAGAAAGAAAAGAATCATATTCAAGCTGTTCTTAGAGGGGATGAACCTATTAAGAGAATCTTGCATTGTGGTTTTGAAAAGAGAGTGGTTACAGCCGAGGGTTGGTGCCAAATCTTGAAGGATAGAGCGGTCTTGAAACGAGATTTTATCTGTCCTGATTGTCAACAACTTATTAAAACGGATTTTATCTTTATGCCAGGGCTAAGGTGTATTACCGACTAACTTCTATCTAGCGGAAAGTAATAATTAATATCAACAACTATGGGAAAAATGATATTTGCAATGGTCGCTGGGGCAATAGTGTTTGCTTTTGTAGTCACTTATCTTCAAGCTCGCTATGTTTATCATGATATGCGCTGTATGTGGGCAGATTGTCGCATTATCAAGTAACTTCTAACTAGCCGATAGCATAATTAATAATCAACAACTTTAGAAAGGAAAATATGGAAACTATATCAACGAATGAATGGCCGCTGAAACGAGAGTATAAAATGACGGAGGCTGAGTGTGAAGAAAAAGTCGGCCACAAGTGGGAATCAACGGGTCAGGTTTTAACTTCTAATCCTCCTCAATATCCTGAACGATGTTCAGTCTGTGGTAAGGGTCGGATTGGACACCCCCAAGAACCAATGAGGTATACCTACTAATTTTATGCTACCAGTTACCCCTTCCTTAAAAGCAACTCTCGAAGCTCTTAAAAATCCACACCCTAGAGCAGAGTATAAATTGCTGCCTCTCAAACAAGGCAATAAAACCGTATATCTTATTCTTACTAAAGATAAGCGTACGAAAGAAATTACTTTTTCTATCAGTGAAAGCATTCCAGTTTCTCCAATGTTTACTGCTCAATCCGAAGATGGGTCTACCATGATAATCGGTTCTGCTTGGGATATTCTGAACTTAATTAACTTCTAGCTAGCGGAAAGTAATTAACGTAGCGGCGGGTTTTATATAATCCTGCGCCATACTCTTTAACTTAATTTGAAAGTAGTTAGGTTAAAGTTCCATCATAAATTAAAAGTCGCTACAAACTAGGCAATATGTTAAAACAAGTTTTTAAAATTAATTTCTATGTTATGGAAAAAGTCGATCATGTCTATTTAATTATTAAAGTTATATGGCCCTATGTGGCCCTGTCCTTGGTACTGATCTATATTGGAAGTCGGGATTTGATATAAGAAATGAATGACATCGAAAAGTTTAATAATAAATTAGTAACTCAAATAATTACTTTTAAAGGTGGTTATAAGACTACATTTAGGGGGATTAAACCAGAGACAATAGAACATGGAAAGTTTACTCATTTTAAAACAGAAGACGGACGAATGATTTTGGTAAATCCTGAAAATGTATTTTGTATTGAGGTATTTTAAATGGAAGAATTAGAGATCTACAATAAACTTAAAGAATTAGAGAATATCATCAATCCAGAGGAGTGTAATCTTCTTTCAAGTTATATTGGAGGTTTTCTACAAGATTACGAAGAACGCTTACATGAATTAAATTTGATTGTTAGTAATAAATGGCTTAAAATAAGGGAAGAATGTAAATCAAGCACAGAAGCTGATCGGAAACTTGAGATTAGTGAGGAATACCAAAAACGAGAACGAATTAAACTATCCATGAGTCAATTAAAACGCATGCGAGCTGATTTAAAAGATCGATTTCAAGTTCTAACCAATATTAAAAGATACTAAAATGTTATCCGAGAAACAAAAACTCACTAAAGAACAATTAGATAATAAGTTATTGGCCATTGTTCATTCTCTCCGACCCTTTGAAGAATTGAAGATTAAAGCCGATGAATTTGGCAAACCATGTAAAATTATAATGCTATCATCAGGAACAACGATTTTAGATTATCAAGAAGATGATCCTAATCAAAAACCATTGATTTAAAGGTAGGGCAAATTTAGTTGACAAAAGACTAAAAATATGATAGGTTCAAATTAACAACATTCGATACAAGAGATAAGTGACTCGTGGATCGCTGAAAAGCATCACGAGTTTTTATTTTAAATAAGCCAAGAAAGTTGAATAATCAATGGCTGATGGACATGGAGGAGCTAGACCAGGAGCTGGTCGAAAAACCTCTAAAGATGAAATTAGAATACTAGAATATTTAGCTGATTTAACTGAGCCGACTTTTAAATTTATCAAGTTAATGTATGAAGCTGGAGATAAAGCCGATAAAAAGTGGGCAGTAGAACAATTAACCAAGCTTTACGGTAAATGTATTCCCCAAGCTGGTGATAATGCTGACAATCCTTTGTATCAAGCTCAAATAACAGGAATGCAAGTAACAAGTGGAGATAAAACCGGTGGAACTGATCTTTCACACGAACAACCCAAAGCAGAAGGAAGCGTGTAGGTATTGGATTGATAACGAAACGGAACAAATACTCTATGGGGGTGCAAAATATGGAGGCAAGAGTTATTTGGGCGCTTCGTTAATATTTGGTGATGCCTTAATCTATCCTGGTACTCAATATTTCATTGCCAGACAAGAATTGACTGATTTAAACGCCTTTACCTTACCCACGATCTTAGAAGTATTTAAGAATTGGGGAATTGAATTTAAAGACCATTGTTCATATAACGGTCAATCGCACATTTTTAATTTAAAAAACGGATCACAAGTTCATTTTATTGCTTGTAAGCCCCAACCTTCAGATCCAATGTTTGAACGCTTTGGCTCAATGCAGATGACTAAAGGCTGGATTGAAGAAGGTGGGGAAGTTGCAGAAGCTGCTTATGCTAACCTTTGGCTTTCCATTGGAAGGGTTAAGAATGATAAATATAAATTGAAGAAGAAGTTGTTAATTACGGCTAATCCTAAGAAGGGTTGGATGAAACGGGAATTTATTGATCCTTGGAAAGGGGGCTATCTTGCTCCTACTCGTAAGTTCGTTCAAGCGTTTGCAACTGATAATGTTCATGGTTCAACGGATTATATTGAATCACTCAAGAATGAGAAGGATCAGGTAAGACGCCAACGGTTGTGGCTCGGGGATTGGGAATATGATGATGATAAAACCAGTCTCATAACCTATGATGCTTTATCCGACGCATTTTCCAACACCATTGTGAAAGATAATCAGAAATATATGGTGATTGATGTGGCCAGAATGGGTCAAGATCGAACAGTGTTTAGTTTCTGGGATGGTCTAGAATTATATAAGATTGAACAACGTGTTAAACAATCAACTGAGGAGACCAAACAACAAGCAAAAGATTTCGCAGCAGCCCAGCATATTCCCTTTTCAAATATTATCGTGGATGAGGATGGAATCGGAGGAGCAGTCGTTGATGGTTTACAGGGCGTTCGTGGATTTGTCGCAAACTCTACGCCAATACCAACGGCGGCGGAAATCCGCACTCGAGAGACCAAACTCCGAACCGAATTCACTCCCAAAACCAACTTCCGTAACTTAAAGACCCAGTGTGGCTACAAATTAGCAGAGTTGATAAATGAACATAAGATTTCTTTCCAAGTTCCTCATTACCGTGAAACTATCATCGAAGAATTAAGTGCTTTACTAAAAGCTAAGGAAATCGATGAAGACAAAAAGCTCCAACTCAAACCCAAGGAAGAAGTCAAAGCCGACCTTGGTCGATCGCCGGATGTCGGCGACACAATCATCTATCGTGTCTGGTTTGAACTTAAAAAGGAAGCTACCTCCGAAGACCCAGTTAAGGGTGTACTCTTAACTCAACAAATTAATAAGTTTGCAATTAATCGAGCCAATCAGGCTCAGAACTCAACAAAGTAATGTCAAAAAATACAGTAGCGCTTATCGCAACAGGGCAAGCCATACCAGCCGGAGCTGGGACTGTGAGAAGACTCATAGTTAATACTCATTCCAGTGGAGTTATCCAACTGAATGATTCTCCAACGTCGGCTGTAGGACGAGTAATTCTAAGTGCTTATACCCTACCTGCAGGAGCGCAAGTGCTTACCTTAGATGAAGATTATTCGACAGGAGTTTGGTTTACTTTGGTTAGCGGAACAGCGACGATACAATTAACTTACGATCCATCCGTAAATGTCTGATCAATACCAAAATAGTATTTGTGAATTAGTGCGTAAAGCCGAGAATGATTATACTTCCGGCACTACGACTATCTCAAAATATGTAGAATTTTCTCAGTTTGAGAATATTGAGAAGATTGATGCTTATTTAAATTCGAAACATACATCAGGTGACACTGATGCCCAAGGACGGGATAAACCGTTCTTTAATATTGTCACGGCCGCCGTGAATATTTGGTATCGGGCAACAGATATAGATCGTAAAAATATTCGAGTTAAAGCCAGTAGAAATGATCAAAAGATTGCGGCCTATGCGGCCACCCTGTTGTTACAGGAATGGATGCGACGTAATAAGTTTGGAATATTTTTGAATGATTGGGGTCGTGCACTAGCCAGGTATGGTTCATCAGTGTTGAAATTTGTAGAAAAGGATGGAAAACTTATTCCCTCAGTCATACCTTGGAATCGGATGATTTCGGATACTGTAGATTTCGAGAATAACCCTAAAATAGAAATTCTCTGGATGACCCCAGCGCAGTTACGGAAGAATAAGAATTATGATCAAAATATGGTTGAATCCTTGTTGGAAACAAAATCAGCCAGGGAAACCACTGGTCGACAACGAAAAGATAATAAGTCTGACTATATTAAACTCTATGAAGTTCATGGAGAAATGGAGCTAAGTCAACTAACAGGTAAAGAATCAGATGAGGCAACCTATGCTCAACAAATGCATGTGATTTCTTTTATTGCCAAGAAGGAAGGCCGGAAAACAGAATATGATGATTTCTGTTTATATAAAGGCCGAGAAGCCCAAGATCCTTACATGTTGACTCATTTGATAAAAGAAGATGGTCGAGCCCAAGGAATTGGTGCAGTCGAACACTTATTTGAAGCGCAATGGATGACTAATCATACTCAAAAGAATCTTAAGGATTATTTAGATATTGCTTCTAAGCTCATCATGCAAACTTCTGATGGGAATTTTGTTGGTCAAAATGTTTTAAGTGCTATCGAAAACGGTGATATCCTAATCCATGGAACCAATCAACCTCTAACCTTAGTCAATACTACTAAAGCTGATATTACTTCCCTTCAAAACTTTGGAGCCCAATGGCAAGTCTTAGCCAAGGAAATTGTAGCCACGCCAGATGCTATTGCAGGCGAAACTCAACCTTCAGGCACAGCTTGGCGAGCTATTGAAGCCCAAAGACAAGAAGCCCATTCTTTATTTGAGTTAATGACTGAGAATAAAGGGTTACACATAGTGGATATGTTTACTAATTTTGTGATCCCTTCTTTTAAAAAAGATTTAGACACACCAGACGAATTGGCAGCTTTACTTGATAGCGCAGGAATTCATGAGTTTGACTCGATGTATGTACCTAATGAAGCTATCAGACGCAATAATGCACGAATTAAACAACAAATTCTCTCTGGTCAATTAGCTGATCAGGTAGATCCAACTACTTTAGAACCGGATATTAAAAAGGAATTAAATAATTGGGGAACTCAAAGGTATATTCGGCCTTCGGATTTAGATGGAACGACTTGGAAACAAGCTCTAGCTGATTTGGAATGGGACTTAGAAGTAGAAGTCACAGATGAAAACTTCGACAAACAATCAGTTCTCACGACTTTAACCACGGTCTTGCAAACTTTAGCAACCAATCCTATGGTCTTGCAAGATCCCAATATGAAAATAGTATTTAATAGAATCTTAGAAGAAACTGGTGCGATCTCAAGTTTGGAATTATCGCAGATTTCTCCTAAACCAGTCCAAACTCAACCTCCTCAACCCCAAGCAGTCCCACAACCGGTGGGAGCGTCGACTGCTGTGGGAAATCAATTAACTCAACCACCACAACCATGAAAGCTAAATTAGGTTCTGGAGCAAGATTTAAAAGTTTAACCAAGAAACTTGCAAAAAAAGGGGCATCCAACCCCAAAGCATTGGCTGCATATATTGGACGCAAGAAGTATGGAGCAAAACGGTTTGCTAAACTTTCAGCTAAAGGCAAATGAAGATAGTTGTCGATTTCCCTCCCAATATTCGTGAAATTACTAAAAAGTTTGACTTAGACGGGTTAATGCCAGTATTCGCTTACGGAGATACCCTCTATAACCCTAGTGGTTACGACATTCCTGAAGATCTAATGGTGCACGAAGAAACTCACCATCGACAACAATTAGCTTATGGAATAGAAGAATGGTGGGCATTGTACCTAGAAAAAGATACCTTCCGCTTAAGTCAGGAAGTTGAAGCTTATCAAAATCAATACCAATTCATAAAGGATAAATATTCCCGCCAAGTTCGACGAAAACTTCTCCAAGATATGGCTAAAAACTTAAGTTCTAAACTTTACGGACACATTATAAGTAAACAAGATGCACAGGAGTTAATAAAAAATGAGTGACCAACCAGGTTCCCAGATGCGAATCACCCCCGTGGAACTTTCAATTCTGAAAAATACCTTTCGAGGGAATGAAGAGCTAGTGAGATTGATGCGCAAAATCTTCTTACCCGAATTAGATCCCTATGTTCCTTTAAATCAAAATATTGACCTTTGGATGACAGTGAAGATTGAGGATATGACCCCGGAAGAAGCGATTATCAATCTTAAAGCTCGCAATACTTTAATAAGTCATATTGAACAACGATTGCAACAGATTAAATTACTGGCAGAATTGGAAGATGATTCAGAAAAAGTAGTAGCAAATATGAAGAAAAATTCATCCAAATAACTTTACCGGCTCGTAAGCCGTAACAAGAGCTTCCGCTTCGTCGGAGGCTCAAAGGTGTGGCTTACATACCAACTAATTGCTCTGTTCCAGAGCTTTAAACAGGAAACTATGTCTGAACAAGACAATGAGGAATTGGACTCTTCAAACCAACCGACAGAGGAAGTCGAAAAAACCGAAGAAATCGAAGAAACTGACGATCAGTCAGGAACTGAAGATTTAGAAGCTCTGCAAGAAAAGAATAAACGTCTTTTTGAAAGAGCTAAAAAAGCTGAAGCAGAAGCTAAAATTCTTAAAGCCGAAAGGATTAAGAAGGAAGAAAAAGCTAAAGCTGAACCATCTCAGAAACAGGATGGATTTTCGCAAATGGATACTATTGCATTAATTGAAGCCAAAGTAACCAAGAAGGAAGATATTCAAGAGGTGGCCGATTATGCCAAACTTAAGAATATTTCCATTGAAGAAGCTTTGAGCTCTGATATTGTCAAGACTATTTTGCGAGAACGGACGGAACAACGGGCAACTGCAGCAGCCACTAACACTGGCAATGCACGCCGTGGTACGTCCAAGCTCAGTGATGAGCAGATACTAGAGAATGTGGCTAAAGGCAAAATGCCTGAAGACCCAGAGGAACTAGCAGAAGCTCGTGCTGCAGCCAGATTAAAGAAACTAAAATAGCTTAAATAGCGGTGGATATTTAAGTCAAGGAAAACACCGTGAATACAATATCAACAAAAACCTATCGGGATAAGTACCGATTGGCTAACCTTGATAAGTTGCTTCGTGGAGCCTTGGTAGCCGAAAAGGTTTGTTTGGTTGATCGCTCTGATGCGAAAACCATTCAAAATCCTTATGGATCCCAACCTACGACAACGGTTCAAGCTTTAACAGGAACTTATTCAGTAAGTGCCTTCACTACAACTGATGATACGCTCACAGTTGCTGATGAATTCATCTGTGCTGAACATGTTTTTGACTTTGAGAATACTCTCTCCAACTTTGATTTGTTCGCAAATCGAGCTGATGAGCAGGCTTTCTCAGTTGCTTCCAAGATTGATAACTTTGTCTTAAACAATCTTTGTGAAGATGGCACTGGTTCGTACACCACTCCAGTTGGAGGATTTACAACCGCTGCTAACGTAAATGTTATTATCTCCAACCTCCTATCTAAGGTGGCTGGTTATGCTGACACTTACAATGGGTTGTTCTTGGTTATTGAAAATACCGATTTGCCAGGTATAATCCAGGCTGCGGCTACTAATGGCTTCAGTTTTGCAGATGCAGCTTTGAATAACGGCTATGTCACTTCTTATATGGGAGTTGATATTTATGTCGTCCGTTCAGGCTTGTTTGCTGATGCCACAACCGGTACCAAAACTTATACCAATGCTGGTCATCGGGTCTTTGGTGTAAAGAATGTTTCAACTTACGCTGCTCCTCGTGGTGTAATGTTCGATGAAAAATCCGTATCAGGTAAAACTGGTAAGGAAGTTGTAACTTGGGGATACATTGGTTGTAAGACTTGGGCTACAAAGTCTGATCTTATAATCGATATTACCTTAGCTTAAATTAATCCACCCTTTTGGGTGGACTCCAGGGCATTACCCACCGGTTTGCCCTGAATTCTGCCCACAAGGGCCATAGAAAGAAAAATATGGCAACTAATAATGATAGTCCGGTATTAGATGGGATTTGGTTTAGGCCTTACCTAGCTAAACCAAATACCACCGATACTGGTGCAACAAATACAAATTCAACAGGTAATTCAATCCCCCCTACAGCCAAAAGCGTAGTAGTGGGGACTGTCGCCAATGACGCTAATGATTGGATTCGACTTCCATCTTTGGCAGATGTGGCGAATGGTCATGAGATTAATATTCTCTGTACTGCGGGAGGTAATTTTGAACTTCGAACTCCTGCGTCGTCAACTGAGAAAATTAATAATGTTAATTCAGATGGTACAAATGAATACCTTTGTACTGATACGGACATTGTTCGAGTTTTTAAAATGTCTAACACTCAAGGTTGGATCGCTCAATCCTTAACCAATTTGGGAGCAGTCCGAACTGCCGTTATCCCAGATTAAGAAAGGATAATTAATGGCATTTCCTAATTCACTAGATCCGCGAGTAGATGGGATTAAGTATAATCCCTACTATATCCAAGCGGATGCAACTCATACAGTGACGAACAACATTCCTTTCAATCGGAGAACTGTTGTCGTGTCTGCGGTGATTACGAACTCCAATGATTTTGTGGTCTTACCAGCACTGGCTGATGTACCTAATGGTCATATGATTCGATTATTGTGTTCCGCCGGATCTGATTTTGAACTTCGCACTAAAGCTAGTTCAAATGAAAAGATCAATAACGTCGACTCAGATGCGACCAATAACTATAAGTGTACTGATGGTCAGGTGATGACAATCATCAAAGTCAATAACACCGCTGGGTGGGTGGCGTTTGCGCTGACCAACTTAGGTGCACAAGCAACTGCGGTTGTTCCAAATGCAACTTCTGCTTCAGCGTCTGCTTCGAGAAGCCCATCCGCCTCTCTGAGCCCGAGTTCTAGTAGTTCAGTTTCTAGATCTCCAAGCGCCTCCTTGTCGCCAAGCGCCTCAAGTTCGGTATCAAGGTCTCCGTCTTCTTCATCCTCGGCCTCATTGAGTCCATCGGCTTCAAGAAGCCCATCCGCTTCCTTGAGCCCATCATCTTCAGCCTCAGTTTCCTCATCAGCCAGCTTATCTCCTTCAAGTTCAGCTTCACTTTCGGCTTCAGCTTCGCTGAGTCCGTCAGCTTCTGAATCCAGATCGCTTAGCCCATCTAGCTCTGTCAGCGCTTCGAGTTCTACTAGCCCGTCTGCTTCTAGATCTCCTTCCGCTTCGAGCAGTACTTAGTTTGGCTTTTCTGCCCATTCCTCTCAAGTGGGCAGAGATAACTAAATTAACCACTATATATGAAAAATGATCCAAATGATCCAAATGATCCAACAGAGTTAATAACGTGTGGGACTGAAGATCCTACCGGAGAATAAAAACTATGCTTTATAACCCAGGAGATGGTTCAGGCGTGATTGATGAAATAAACGACATCTGTGCTACAGATGATGTGACTTATCCAATTGAAGCTAAAACACGCCGTGTTAATCAGGCTTTAGATGAATTTGTTTCAATTGCATTGATGTATGATCCAACTTGGTCGTTTGATGATCTTAACAATAATGATTTACCAATTGGGACAACGGATTTATTTAATGGACAACAAGATTATCTTTTTGCTGAAGATTTCTTAGTAGTAAGAAGTGTTTTTGCAAAAGATCAAGATGGAGTTTACCATGAATTAGAGCAAGAAACTGATCCTGAAAATACTCTCTTGGTTCCAGCTGGTAATTATGGCGTCCCGACTAAATACAGGATCATCGGAGGTTCAATTCTTTTGGATTTTATCCCAAATTATGACTCAACCGATGGATTAAAAGTTTTCTTTGGGCGGGGAGCATACTATATGGCGATTGATGACCAAAGTAGAGCCTTGGGTATACCCTTGATCTTTCATGAATGGGTTTGTCAACGAGCCTCGCTTCCTTATTTGATACAAAATCGGTTACCAAATAAAAATGACATCACAGCTTTGATCGCAGAAAAAAAGAATCCAAATAATATAGATTCTATTCCTTATTTTTATTCTAATCGAGTCAAAAAACTCGCAAGGATAGTAGCAAGTAAACAAGATAATAAATAATGGCAGTTAAATTTCTAGAACCAGGAGGGGATGCAACCTTCAATGTGGCCACTACTGCAGCTGGTGGATTTTGGACTACAATTGTTGGAAGTGCCGCTATCGCTACTGACTTTGTTCATGGCAATCACGTCAAATCCATAAAATACGCTAGTGGTACCGCCCAAGTGTTAACTTCAACAGGCGTATTAGCAGATGCCGGAAGTCGAATTAGTGCTTATGTTTATATAGTAACTCTACCCGGCTCTATTGATGAGCTCTTTAGATTAAAAACAAGCGGTGGTAGCGGTATCCTTGAAGTCTCTGTAACCTCGGCAGGGGTATTACAGTTTCGTTCCTCAGCTAGCGGAGGCAGTCAAATTGGAAGTAATGGCCCTGCATTAGCAACGGGAAATTGGTATCGTCTTAGTTTGGCGTACACTATCACTTCTACGACAGTTAATAGATTCGAACTATTTGTAGATGGAGTGTCAGCTATTTCGGTGACTAATAGTACTCTGCCCTCAACAGGGTCGTCTATACTAGAATTTGGGAGTGAAGGTAACGGTGTGAACTTCCGTTCTTCCGACCATTATGTAGATGATTCTTCATCACTTGCTGATACTGGTAATATTTGGGTAACTGCAAAACGACCTAATGCAAATGGCACGACAAATGGGTTTACTACTCAGATTGGAAGCGGTGGGTCGGGTTATGGATCAGGACATTCACCTCAAGTCAATGAACGAGCTTTAAGTAATACAAATGGATGGTCAATAGTTGGAGCAGGATCGGCAGTTACGGAAGAATACAATATTGAATCTGCTTCTGCAGGTGATATTGATATTTCAGCGTTTACCATAGTTGATTATATGGGGTGGGTAGATGCGAAGAGTGCTATAAGTGAAACTGCTTCTATTATTGTTGGAGGAGTAAGTTCTAACATTAGTTTGACAAGTAATGAAACTGTTTTTACAAAAATAGCCGGTTCGAGTACTTATCCTGCAGGTACAGGTACAGATATTGGTATTGTTACAGATACAACTGCGACAACAGTTAGCTTGTATGAAGCTGGGATAGTGGTGGCATATACTACCGATGTTGCCAGTTTATCGCCTTCGTCTTCTATAAGTATTTCTAAGAGTCCCTCTGCCTCTTTGTCTCCTTCAAGTTCGGCTTCTAAATCTAGAAGTCCCTCGGCATCAGCCTCGAGATCCTTATCTCCTTCAGCCTCCAGATCTCCTTCAGCCTCGCGGTCTCCATCCTCTTCTAGCTCTCGATCTGCTTCCGCCTCGTTATCACCTTCTGCTTCGCGGTCACCAAGTAGTTCTGCATCCGCCTCACTTTCCCCATCCGCATCCTTGAGCCCATCGTCTTCCGCTAGTGCTTCTGTTCCGAGTAATATAATTCCTAATCCTAGTTTTGAAGTAAACACTGATGGATGGAGTTTGGATGCTGACTTTACCCGAGTTAATACTGATGCCCATGATGGCAGTTGGTCTATTAAACAAGTATCAACTGCTGATTTTGCTAATTTTACAACAACCAATGATAGTCCATCTGGATTACCCTTAACGACTTCAACAGACTATACTTTAACCTTTTGGGCAAAGATTATTATCAATTCAGGGTTAGCCCCTATTTTTCAAGTAAATGCTACTTCTGCTTTTGGCACTGAACTAGGATCAACATCGTTGCATGATACCAGTGGAAGTTGGGAATTATTTACCTGCAATTTTAATAGTGGAAGTGAAGTCAAGGCTTGGATTCGAATTTTTAATAACAACGGGAATATTACAGCTTTTTATGATGATTTTTCCTTGACAGTTACTTCGAGCAATCCTTCCCAGTCACCATCAGCTTCTCGTTCTCCTTCGTCTTCCAGCAGTGCCAGTCTTTCACCCTCTGCTTCTCGTTCCCCTTCGTCGTCGAGTTCAGCAAGCTTATCTCCCAGCGCTTCTTTATCACCCTCGGCGTCGTTGAGTCCCTCATCGAGTGTAAGTTCATCGCTATCTTTATCTGGATCTCCTTCATCTTCCACCAGCCCTTCTTCTTCAGCCTCTGTTTCCCGCTCACCATCAGCTTCTGAAAGTTCTTCTAAATCTCCAAGTCCTTCTAAATCCCCAAGTTCCTCTGCCTCGGCCTCTCTGTCACCTTCCAGTTCAACATCACTATCGGCATCAGCTTCCCTCTCACCATCGGCTTCTCTATCTCCATCTGCTTCTGTTTCTCTTAGTAGATCTCCGTCTTCTTCCATCTCTTCTTCAATAAGTCCTTCACCTTCTTTAGCAACCCATAATTATAGTCGACAAGAAAGTACCACACTTCCAAGTACCAATGCTGATTTAACTACCCTTTATGATAGTACTGATTTGGATGGGGTTGTGTCTTCAGATGATATTCGAGTAAGCCAAGGTACATTTGGTCAGTTTGCAATTCATCAATTCAAAGATTTTGCTTCTCCTCAAAATGAGGCAGCCTTACATTGGGAAGGTCAATCGAATGTAGCTCCAATTCAATCACCAATTGTTCTTCAAATTTATAACCAAAATTCTGCCACTTGGGAAACTGTGGATGTTGATAGTACCTCAGCAGCAGATACGGATATTGTGCTTTCGGCTTTTGTTTCTAATTTAACTAATTATAAAGATGGGAATAATGTAGTTTCCTGTCGAGTTTACCAACAAGGAATATAATGTCTACATTTGGATATACAAATAATGGTATTCATAACGCTTCTGCATCAGCCGATACTGCTGAGTTATCTAAGTTTACTCTAACAGAAAGTGGAACTGTAACTAAACTTACAGCTTTATTAGATAAGATATCAGGCAATGGTCATGTAAAAGGGTTAATTTATGATGCTACTGGAACCGATGGTAGAGCAGGAGTGCAAAAAGGAATAACTGAAATAGTCACGGTAACAGTAGGTCAAGGATTTCAGATTTGGTATGATCTGAACTTTGTAACTCCAGTAGTGTTGGCAGCAGGAGATTATTGGATAGGTATAATAGCTGAACAAGATCGAGTAGACATTTGGTATGATACAGGACAAACAGGTAAAGATCGTCAACAACAAGCTGACAATTATGTAAATCCTTCTAATCCTTGGCCTTACGAATTCGATCCCCTTTTTACTGATCAATCTCTTTCGATCTATGCAACTTATACTGCTGGTGGCAGTTCTCAATCCCCATCCGCTTCCCTTTCTCCTTCCGCATCTGTCTCGGCATCTAGATCCCCATCCGCTTCCCTTTCTCCTTCCGCATCAAGAAGTCCAAGTAGTTCAGTTTCATTATCCAGGTCTCCTTCCGCCTCTCTGTCGCCTTCGAGTTCAGTTTCAGCTTCCCCAAGTTTAGCAAATTCAATAGTTGATAGTTATGATAATACAAATGTAAATAATTTTAATAGTTATATTGAATTGGGTTATGTTGGGTCTAATTTTAAATTTGGTCAATCTTTTACAGCAAATGGCCAAGTTTTGGATCATGTCCAATTTAATTTACTTAAGGTAAACTCTCCAACAGGAAATGTATTTGCTAAAATCTATGCCCATTCCGGAACCTTTGGGACATCGAGTGTACCGACTGGTGCAGCCTTAGCTACATCTGATCCTATTGATGCATCTCAAATTTCTCAATTTGCTTCATTTGTTTCTTTTAATTTTTCGGGAGTTAATCGAATACTACTTACTAGTTCTCATTATGTAGTTACAGTTGAATATGATGGGGTTGGAGATACGATTAACTATTTATATTTACAAATTGATTTAAATACTTTGGGTCATTCGGGTAATTATTCTAGTTATAATACAGCATGGTCTGCGCATAGTAATAGAGAAGTTCTTTTTTATGTTTATACTTCCCTTGCATCAATTTCAATAAGCCCTAGTATTTCGCCAAGTAGTAGTAGAAGTCCGAGTGCAAGTGATTCTCCATCTATTTCTCGTTCCCCCTCCGCTTCTCGTTCCCCTAGTCATTCAATTAGTCTAAGTCCATCTTCTGGAGACAAAAAAGTTAGGATGCTTTATTTAGTTCCCAGTGACATACAAGTTAATTTGGCATGGAAACAAGGACTAGAACAGGCAATGTTGCTTTGTCAGCAATTTTATGGGATTGAATTAAATAATGGATTTACGTTTGATTTAGCCAGTTCTTCAATGGAGGTTATAACTACGACTCATCCAGCAAGTTATTATCCTTCCACAACTCGATCTGCTTTATTTAGTTATATTCAGAGTGATTTGCAAATAGCTTTGGGCTATGATATGACGAATGATCCTAATACTAAATTTGTAGTTCTTCTAGATCTTGGTCAAGATTTAACTCAGGATAATCGACCAGTTGCTCTCTTGGGTGGAAATATTGCTCAATTAGATAATGATACTGCAGCAGCAGCAGCTAATTTACATACCCAATCATCCCAACTTCCGTTACAACAACAAATTTATGCTGCAGCCGCTATTATAGCACATGAATTAGGCCATACTTTTACTCTTCAGCATACTACTGATTCAATTATGTTTCCTGGAGTCGGCTGGATTTTTGTAGATCCTACTCCTGCTCATTTTAATTCAACAGAAAAAAATACTCTGAAGACTTTAACTGGAGCAAATGCTAATTTTTTCAATTTTGCTTCAGGTATTAGTGCTTCCCGCTCCCCTTCAGCTTCTCGTAGCCCCAGTGCCAGTACATCTTCGGGAGGTTCGTCCCCATCCGCCTCTCGTTCTCCCTCAGCAAGTATATCTTTTTCGCCTTCTCCTTCACAAGCAACAAATGACTTAACTTATAAGTCTATTGATGTAATGAAGAAGACTAAGGATGTCATCAATAACCAACTAACCACTGCAGAAAAAACTGCCTTAGTTGCGACTTTAGCCTCGACTGGGATTACCCACATTGCAATTTCGACTCCCATGGATATTCAGTCGGAATTTATATCTTTTGGAACAACTCCATCTCCTCGAACAATAAGTGGGGAAGTCCAAGATTGGTGTGATGTTATTCACGCTCAGTTAAATATCTATGGACAACCTTTAAAAGTTATCCATCGTGGGACATTCTCTCGTGTAGAAGCGATTTGGGGAGCAACTTATTTTGATGGCAGTATGCCCACAGGTACAGCTAGTTCTGCCATTTCTGATGGAGTCTCAACTCTATGTGGAAAATATTTCCAATACCTAAATACTAATGTTGGAGCTGCCCACGTTATAGATGGTGATATTTTTGCACCCATTCCGGAAGGAACAACTCACGCTTTTGATGGACATTACTTCTGGCCTGGAGGTACGATAGCTAACTATGTTGATGTTTTTGCTCAATTCCACACAATTACTAATAGTTTTGGGGTAAGTTCTGGGAAATCATTGGTGTTCATGACCCACAATAACTTCTCTGAATTAGCTACAGGATGGATGCCAAGTGGAATGTTCTCGGATCAAAATCTAGCAGGGGCGGATTATTATGGACAGCGCCAAGGTTCTACCTTTGTTCAAGTAAGTGACTACATATATGACTGGCAACAGCTATATCTAGGAAAAGATTCCAATGGCGGAGGGAATAATAGTGCCGGAGGTTATCCGCAATTTTGGGGGGAATGGGGAGATCTTCCTGACGCAGTTCCAGCTGGAACTGAAAATAATGATGGTAGTTGGTTTCTCTATTTAAAACAGTTTTACAATGCTATTCGATCTAACTTAGTTCCACCTACTGGACATATGATTGGATTTAACTATTGGGGTGGGTGGGAAGATCAGAATACTTCCATAGTGACTAAAACCGGAAGTGGAGCAGGATCAGTTTATACGCTAAACTTTCGAGGAGAAGCATTAAAACAATTTTTTACCACTTCTGATGTTGTTTCGCAAACTGTCCTTCAAACTGATTTATGGAATCCGAATTTTGGACAGGTATCTTCACCGTCAGCGTCCTTGTCTCCTTCTGCGTCTTTGTCTCCAAGCGCCTCACGCTCACCATCAAGTAGCGCTAGTTCCAGTATTTCAGCATCAAAGAGTCCATCTTCCTCTGCGTCTGCATCTCTTTCCCCTTCAGCTTCTCTTTCTCCGAGTTCTAGCATCTCGGCTTCTAGATCACCCTCTGCTAGTCTAAGTCCATCCTCTAGCGCTTCGGCTTCACTTAGCCCATCCGCGAGTTTGTCACCAAGTAGTTCTGATTCTGTTTCCGCTTCCGCCTCTTTGTCTCCCAGTTCTTCTTCTTCTCTATCGCTCTCTCCAAGTGCTTCAAGTTCGGTTTCTGTTTCTGAAAGTTTTTCTCAGAGTCCTTCAAGTTCTTCAAGTAGTTCCCAATCTCCATCCTCATCGGCAAGTGGATCAATTTCAGCTTCCAAATCACCATCTCCTTCCCAGTCTCCATCGGCTTCTCTTTCTCCTTCAGCCTCAGTTTCCGCCTCTGCTTCTCCTTCTCCGGCTTTTTGGCGAAGACCAATTCGACATAATTCTATTTGGCATAAATTATCAAGACACTCATGACCTTGGAAGAATTACAATTAGAAGTCAAAAAAATCTACGAATTAATTCGTCGGCATGTTCATGATGGAATTGAAACTGAAGAATTAACCGGATTGTCATCTACGGTCTCGGATGTGACTATAACAACATCTGACATTACGACTAATAATGTTTCCAGTGCCAAGCATGGGTTTGCACCTAAAAGCCCTGGTGATGCAACTAAATTTTTAAATGGTGACAATACTCCTGACTACAAACAAGTTAAAGATTCAGATTTGTCTATAAGCGATGTTACAACTAATAATGCTTCAACTTCTAACCACGGATTTTTGAAAAAACTTCCTAATGATTCAACCTTATTTATGGATGGAACTGGTAGTTGGACTGCTCCTCCAACTTCCCCAACCTTGTTTGAAGGGGTTGTCGATGTTCTTGTTGTAGGTGGTGGTGGCCAAGGTGGATATTCTAATCCTCCAACAACTTGGGGTGGTGGTGGTGAGGGCGGAGAAGTAGTTGAAACTATTGGTTTTGATGTGATCTCTCATATTGGTGTCGATCAAGCTTATACAGTGACAGTCGGGACTGGTGGCAATGCAATATGGTCTGCTACCCCAGAAGATGGTGATAGTTCTTCTTTTCATAGCATTACAGCTCAAGGAGGTCATCATGGACAAAATGGCCCAAGTGGCGCTGGAGGTACTGGTGGTCCTGGTGCTGATGGTGGCGCGGGAAATGATTCTGGTGCTGCTACAGCAGGCAATAACGGAACAGCTTCAAGTCTTTCTGGTGCTTCGGTAACTTATGGTGGTGGAGGAGGCGGTGGTAGTGGCACAGGGACAGGAGCTGCTGGTGGTACTGGTGGAGGTGGTCATGGCGGGGATAATGCTGGCAACTTTATTACTTCTGGTACAGATGGTTTAGGTGGTGGCGGTGGTGGAACTGTTGGTAATCCAGGTGTTGGTAATAACGATGGTGGCAATGGAGTTGTAATTGTTCGATATGTAACTGCTAATTTCGGTCCTTGTACCGGTGGAACAATAACAACAGACGGTTCAGATACTATTCATACATTTACTTCATCAGGAACATTTACAGTAGTTGCAAAATAATTATATGGCAAACAAACCAATCATAATTCAGTTTAATAAAGGTATTCAATTTCCCCCACGATTGGGAACGCCTTTAATCTTGAAAAAGACAGCCGATGGAAAGTTGGCTTATGGACAGAATGTTGATTCTGCTAATGATGAATTTGGAATTGGAGCTGTAACTCCAGGACCAGCACTGACAACAATTACAGATAACTCTCAATTAACAGGCGTACCTTTTGCGAAAGCTTTTTTTGGAGTTAGTAGTTTAGGTGTTGGGTCGTTATATATGATCCAGGGATTGTTGGGAGCTAAGAATGTTCTGCAACGAGTTAAAAATATAATTTCTGGATCAACTCCAGTAATGGATTCTAATTGTAATGTTACCATAACTCATTCTGGCCACAGTAATCCAGTTTTAGTAGATATTTTGCTCCGTAGAAGCAATGGGGATGACGTTATTTATATAGCAGGGAAAGATGATAATGATACTTGGATTTATCGTACAACTGCTAACAGTGGGTCCCCTAGTTTTCCAGGATCATTTAACTTGGTGGCTACGAATTCTAATTTTACCGGAGGTTACACTGATCAATTTATGGTCTTGGGTTCAGATGGGAATATTTATTGGATTGGGAAAGATCGAGTTAGTAAAATCGACAGCACTGATACTTATTCAGTAGTTGCATTGGCTGATGGATTACCTATTGGAACTTATGGAACAGCTGCAGCAGATTGGCAAGGAAAGTTAGTAGTAGCGGTGTCTACAGATGCTTTTGGAGATTTTAGTCGAAGAAATTCTGCAGGTCATTCTAGTATTGTCTTGTGGGATTATTCTTCTCCTTCCTTTTTAAATTCTCCCATCCCAGCTCCTTGTCGGTATATTTCAGCTTTAGTGGTGGCTCCTAACGGTCATTTAATCGTTTTTGGAGGGGTGGATGAGGGGAAAGCCTCTATCTATGAATTTACAGGGTTTGCCTTTAATTTCCTCTATACTTATGTTGGGGATTTACCTCATTCTCATCATTCCGTAGAATTTGATGGTCAGGGCCGGATTTTATGGATGACTGCGGATGGACAATTTTGTCGTTACGATATAATCACTGGAGTTTTTGATCACATTGGTTCAATCACAACTTCTGATTCAGCAGGAGGGTTGCTAGCTAAAGGCATTGGTTCTCCAGTAGGTAATGAATTTTTGATAAGTTCTGGTTCTGGCTCAACCTATACTCTGAAAAGAGTATCTTTCGGAGCTTATGTTGGAGATGGAGGAGTTGGTGATATGGTTAATACTCCATTAGCAGTTTCCGGTCTCCAAGATGTTCCATATAATAGTACTATTGGGGCAATCACCTGGCATCTAACTCGTCCGCTCTCTCTAGGTGAAAAGGTTATTCTTCAGGTTTATGAGAATGGCTCGCTTACTCCGACCGTTTATTCAACCTTAGAATATGCAGTAGATGGTCCAATCAGTTCTAAACGAACTGTTAAAACATTAACCAAAATTAATAATTTTTCCTTAGGAGTTATCTGGAAAATGGCGGATAATAATGCCACTGCTCCAGCAGTGACTTCCGCAGAAGTGGAGATAAGCTAATATGCCCTACGATGCAACAACTAATATCATAACTGATCCAAACTCTGGCTTTGCTTATACGCCCAATGCCGCAGGATTGGCCAATTATCAAGCGACTCAAACTCCAACGAGTAGTGCTATTTCGCTTGATCAATTAAATTCAGCAGCGCCGATTAATGTCCCCCCAGCCCCGACAACGGTTGATCCTTTGGCAGGAGCAGCAGCTGGGGCCACTCAGACTACCAAATCACTGCAGGATTATATTAATCAAAATACTCCTACCCCCACTGCTCTAGATGCTACCCAGCAATCTTTAATTGATTCGATTTCGCAACTTTCAGGACAGGATGTTGGCCGAGGACAAGCACAACTTCAGGCCGAACAGGCAGCAGGATTACCCCAACAGAAAACTCAATTAGCACAGATTAATGCTCAACTCCTACAGAAAGTTGCAGAAGCAACTAAAACTTCAGCTTCTTATGACCAGATAGTCCAGCAATTGGAAAACCAACAAGGGATTCCAATGTCTATTATTACTGGTCAGCAAGCCCAGCAACGCAAACTTCAATTAGCGGAAAACACAACTAATGCTGCGAACATCGGACTTCTCCAAGCCTATGCCCAAGGATTGGCAGGGAATATCCAAGCTGCCCAAGATTCAGTCAATCGAGCAATTGATTTAAAATACGCTGATATTGAATCACAAATTACAGCGAAACAAAATCAGCTCATAGCCATCCAACCGCTTCTTGATAAACAGGAGAGAATTCAGGCTGCGGCATTGCAACAACAATACAACGATCAGCAGCAAGCAATAGCAGATAAAAAAGCTCAGGATCAAATTATACAAAACATGGCCATTCAAGCCGCTCAAAATGGGGCTGATAGTGCTACGCTGAAAGCTATTGGCTCTGCTGCTAATCCAGTGGCCGCAGCAGTTAATTATGCCCAGTTTGCCAAGCAACAAAATAATCTTAAAAATTTCAGTCAGTATACTATTACTAGCCCGTTTATTTTGACGGCAGGTGGTGAAGTTCAAGACACCCAATCGGGCTACGGATTTACTTCCGAACAAGACTTCCAAAAACGAACAGGGATGACTGTTGAACAAGCTTTAGCTAAGGGTCAAATTAAACCACTTGGTCAAACAAATGCTCAACAACAACAAACTTTTGAGAATAATATCGCTCTTAAGCAATTGGGTGTTTCTCAATATAATGCTACAACATCGAGACTTAATGCTATACAGCCAAAAAGTTCGATTGTTGATTTAGGTGATGGTACAAAAGCAGTCGTAACAGTAGATAATAATGGGAATATTGTAAATCAACAACCATTGAGTTCTGGAAGTTCGGGTAAGTCTGAACTTCAACTAGCCAAATCACAAGATAATATTTCAAGTGTAACCAACTTGCTTTCAGATAAAGCACTCCGGACTTCAGTTGGGCCTACCGCAGTAGCAAGAAGTGGAATTAGCATTCTGGGTCTTAAACTCCCAACAGTAAGTGGTGCCATTAATACTTTTAATGGAGCAAATCAGAATTTTGTGGCGGGAGTAGAACAATTACGATCGGGACTTAATTTAGACGCTTTGATTAAAGCTAAATCACAAGGAGCAACTTTTGGAGCATTATCAGATCAGGAATTACGAGTTTTGGCTAATACTGCTACTAAAATCGGTTCTTGGGCAATTAAGGATAAGAATGGAAACGTTACCGGATATAATGCTAATGAAAAGGATTTTAAGAATGAACTTCAAAAGATTAATAACTTTGCTAAACTTGATTATGTCGCTAAAGGCGGCGATCCAGCTTCAGTTGGAGTTAAAGTTGAGTCAAATGGTAATCTAACTACAATTAATTGGGATGGTTCAGTTACCCAAATATATCCATGAAAACACTTAAACCAGGAGAGTATGTTCAACAATATGGGCAAGATAGCTATCAGGAGCTCTTACAAAGTCATCCTGATGTTCAGGCCGTCCAGAAACCTAATGTCTTTCAACGCATTGGAAATGTTATTAATCAAGCTGGTTCAAATGTTGCCGATGCTATAACAGGTCAGGGAGAGTTTGCTGGACAGGGAACAATAAGACGGGCAACAGGCGCTGTAGCTTCGGCCTTTAATGCAGTTCCTGGAGTAGCTATAGCTGCATTACCACAACCCGTTGGCAATGCTATTAATAAGGGCACGACTAATCTTTTGGATTGGTTTGCTAATAATGCAGGAAAAAATCCTTTTGGTGGTAAGAATCAGCAAGGTCTAGTTGATAATCCGATATTCCAAAATTTTGCTAATTCTAAAGCAGGGCAGGGTACTGCTGAAGTTGCAGGAACAGTCTCAAACCTTGGTCAGATCTCAGGAGACATCCTTGCTGCTGATCAGGTTGCCAAAGGTGCACAAACGTCAGTTGATACTGCCAAGAATCTAACCAATAAGACTGTATCGGGAATTAAAACAACAATCGGCAAGGTCACAGGAAATGTTCCTCAGGGTACGCCATTTGATGAAGCTAAAGTTCTGGATCAATATAATAGGGCAATTCGACCGACTGTCGCTGGCAAAACCAATGCCACTCAAATAGCCAAAGGAAATTCCAATACCATCTCCGCCATAAAAGCAATCGGAGAAAACAAGGACAACCTAACCTTAACCGATGCTCATGGAGAAATTCTCCAAGGTCAATTACCTAAGTCAGTAGATCAATTTGCTCAAGCCATTACCCAAACTAAAAAATCGCTTTTCCAGCAATATGACAGTTTAGCAAAACAGGCTGGAGAACAAGGAGTAACTGTCGATTCAGTTAACATCGCCACGGAGCTACAACCTGTTATTGATAGTAAGTCTCTAAGGATTGCCAATCCTCGTGCTGTAGAGTATGCCACTAACTTACAACAGAGATTGTTGGATGCAGGACAAATTGATGCCCAAACAGTACAGGATATTATCCAGCACTATAATGATTCTCTCCAAGCTTTCTATAAGAACCCCAATTATGAAACAGCCTCAACAGCAAGTGTTGACGCCTTGGTTGCAAATAAGTTCCGTACTCTACTTGATAAAGGTATAGAAGGAGCAACTGGACAACAATACCAAGCTCTTAAAAACGCCTATGGAGCACTTTCAAGCATTGAAAAAGACGTCGCCCATAGAAATATAGTTTGGGGACGCCAGAATGCGGTGGGTCTTGCTTCAAATTTGGCAAACTTAGGATCGGGTGCAGAATTAGTTCGAGGACTAATCAAACTTAACCCAGCTGATTTAGCAGCAAGTGCCACAATCAAGGGTATTCAGAAATATATTCAATACCTTAATAACCCAGATGTCGGAGTATCGAAGATATTTTCTTCTTTAGAGAAATCAAGTCCTGCTTCCACAGTAGGTAATTTACCCACAGAAGGAACAGGCAAAGGAGGAAGTTCATCCTCCAACTTTACTACCAAGGCTGTGAAAAGTCAACCAATTCCACAAGTTCCTGATACTACAGCTCCAATCACTATCCCTCAGGATGATCTAAATGTTATGTCTGACTTTACCGATTATGTGGCGAAAAGTTATAAATTACCTAAGGCTGCGGCTCAAAAGTTAGAACTAGATGCTTCTCGAATTGCCCAACGCTATGGAATAAAGATTGGTAAAACTAATCAAAGTATTGCTAATGCTTTTGGGAAAGTTTTAGAAAAGCAGGGTTTTAAGAAATAATTTGCTAAAATTTAATAGATAAGTTAGACTATAATTAATCTCAATCGGAAAGTGACCGCACGAGAACCTTAAGGGTTTGTGCGGTTTTATAAATATGCCCAATCAAGAAATCAAAAATGAACTGGTAAGCCTGTTGAAGAATTTTAATTCGTCCCGAGTTATGAGTAAGGGTGAATTAGATATGGTCTTACAAGCTATTATTACAATCCTTGCTAATAATAAAAAATCAGTTGACCAAGTTGCACAAGATGTTAAACAAACAGCTGATACTTTATTGGGACAAGCTACCCAAACTTTAGATATTCAAACTAAGGATAGAATCAAAAGTGTTTTAATGGAATTACAGGATGCCTATAGCCGCTACGAAGCCCAATTAAAGCAAAATTCTACTATTACCCGAGATGAAATTCAAAAAGCCATAAAAGCCCAGAATGAACGAGCTTTTCAACGGTTGCAAGCTTTAGTTGATAATATCAAAATGCCTGCGGATGGATTGCCAGGTCAGGACGGAGCTGATGGTAAACCAGGTAAAGATGGCTCGCCTGACACCCCACCGCAAGTTAGAGATAAACTGGAAACCCTGCAAGGTAATGAACGCTTGGATGCCTCTGCCATTAAAGGATTACCAGATTATTTTAAATTAGCAAAACGTAAAGGTAAGGATATGCTGGTAGGGGGAATTCGGTTTTTTGAAAACTTAGCTGATGTGTCTATCATTATTACCAATAAACGACAAGATTTACTTGCCCAGTACAGTACAACTAATAATCGCTGGGAGGATGGACTTGCTTTTACAGTTTCCGATACTGCTCCGATTAACCCTAAAGAAAATGATGTCTGGCTTGATATTTCCTAGGAGGAGATATGACAGTGATCAAAATTTCCCCGCGTCGCTGTAATGATTGTCAAAGGGAAACCAAGATGGTGGAACAAACCACCAAGGAAGGCTATCTCGTGATTGTCACTCAATGCAAAGAGTGTAACATTGAGTACCAGAATGCCTTCAAGTTATAAACCAGTTCGGTGGGCCTGGTAAAAACCCACCACTATTTTAAATCTCAAATCAATGCTTGCAGGTTACCTGACTCCCTATATTGCTGATAAAAAAGAAGTAAAAGTTGCTGATATTGGATCTGGACCAAGTTGCCGGATAGGACAATCAACCGATGAGGTAACCATTTACCCAATGGATAGACGGGATTATGGACCTTCTATCGAAGTTCAGAACATGGAACAATTGACTTATAGCGATAATTTTTTCGATCTAGTCCATTGTAGTAATGCCCTGGATCATACTCCCAACGCTCAGGCTGCAGTAAAAGAAATGATTCGAGTTTGTAAACCTTCAGGCTGGATATATATCCAATGTTGGCTTGACCAGCATACAACCAGTAGAAAGATACATTATTGGGACGTTAAGGAAAATGGAGTATTCGTCTCTGAAACCGGAAAATTTGATTTGAAAGATATGGGATTTAAAATTCAATTTATTTATCTGGGTACTGAAAGACGCTATAACTATATAATTGCTACCTTACAAAAATGAAGCTATCAGTAATTATTCCACACCGAGTTGATCAGTATTTAAATAAAACGATTGAAGATCTTTTACAAAAAGCTAGAGGAGAGATTGAAATTGTTGTTGTGGCTGATGGTGTTTGGCCTTCTCAAATAATTGATGATAAGCGAATCATTTATATTCACCAAGGCACAATCCATGATTCCTTGGGCATGCGGGAGGCTATTAACAAAGGCATGGGATTGGCTTCAGGGGAGTATGTTATGAAGGTTGATGAACATGTCATGATGGATGAAGGGTTTGATTTAAAACTAATGGCTGATTGTGGAGAACACGATGTTATAATTCCTCGACGATTACGTTTAGACGCTGAAACTTGGACATTGATTGATGATGGCCGTCCACCAGTAGATTATATGCACATTGAGTACCCATTTCTCAAACCATTTGATGACACCCAAGGATTACATGGGGCCGAATGGCGACAACGACACTATGACCGCAAAGATATTTTGATTGATGAAACCCCAAGTATGCAAGGTAGTTGTTGGTTTATGAAAAAATCTCATTGGGATGAAGTTATCAAAGCGATGGAAACTGATAAGTATGGGCCGTTTACTATGGAGGCCCAAGAAATTGGTATGAAAACCTGGCTCTCCGGCGGCCGCGTTCTGGTTAATAAGAAAACTTGGTACGCCCATTATCATAAGGGAAAAAAGGGTAAGGGTTATGGATTTTCCTCCAGGCAATACGAAGTATTTATGGAAGCCAAAGAAAAAGGCCGTCAGTACGCTATTGATTACTGGTTGACTACTAAGGATTATAAATATGATTGGGAATATTTTATGAATCGCTTTCCTGATATGCCTGGTTGGGGTAGTGATTGGAAAACTCGACTAGAACAAGACAAGGTAAAAGATTTTCGCTATTCTCCAGAATTTACAACATGGAAGGCTCATTAAGAACTAGAACGGATTTAGCAAGATGGTTTGGTAAGCTAGGCTTTACTAAAGGAGCCGAAATTGGAGTCTTAGCAGGAACTTATGCTGAAATTCTACATCAATCAATTCCGAACCTATTTTTATACGCTATAGATCCCTGGGTATGTTCTGATGATTACCATGACTACAGGCGATGGAAAATCATAAATCAAGCCTATGAAGAAGCAGTTAAGAAACTATCACCATATCATAATAAGATTATTCGTATGACTAGCATGGATGCAGTAAAGGATTTTGCGGACGAATCTCTGGACTTTGTGTACATTGATGGTAATCACAAATATGATTTTGTCAAACAAGATCTAGAAGCTTGGACACCAAAAGTCAAGAAGAGTGGTGTTGTTGCGGGTCATGATTACTATGTATCTACTCGGAACAGAGGAGTAATTGAAGCAGTTGATGAATATATTAAGGAACATGGATACGAACTAAGATTGACCGAGCGAGTAAATACTCCACTTCGGGATAACCTTCATCCTAGTTGGTATTTTATAAAGACATGATTATAGGAAATGGCGATATTGCGAGTGTTTTAACAGATCGGGAAGATTTAATTTATTTTGCTTCCGGTGTATCTAATTCTCAAGAGACTAGACGAGAGGAATATGAACGAGAAAAGAAATTGTTACTGGCTCAGGATCGATACCGACATATAGTTTATTTCTCTTCATTAGCGATTTTTTTTGGAGATAGTCTCTACGTCCAGCATAAGAAACGCATGGAGAATATTATTAAAAAACGGTTCAAGCACTATACTATAATCCGTATTGGAAATATTACTTGGGGTAAAAATCCCCATACCATCATCAATTTTCTTAGGAATCAAATTAAAAATAATAAAAAATTATTGATTCAGGATGTCTACCGATATATCGTGGGTGAGGATGAGTTCTTACATTGGATAAATTTAATTCCTGATTGGTCATGTGAAATGAATATTCCTGGCCGAAGGATGAAAGTTGCAGAGATTGTGGATGAAATAAAGCTGGGGAAACTATGAATGCTACGCTTAAATATATTTTAGATAAGTATAATCTCCATGAAGTTACTACAAATCCTATTGAAATTCCTGGAGTCGGAAGGTTAGATTTATTACGGTGGATTCGAGAATTAGATTTTAAAATCGGGGCTGAAATAGGAGTGGCTTCGGGAGATTTTTCAAAGCTTATTTGCTTAACCAATCCTCAAGTGAAATTATATGGCGTAGATCCTTGGAAAATGTACGATGGATATTTTGAGTATAAAAGTGAGGCGGCCTATGATGAAAATTATAAGGATATGCTGAAGAAAATGAATCCCTATATCCGGCACAAAAAATATGTAATTATTCGGAAATCTAGTTTGGAAGCTTTGAAAGAAATTGCTGATGGTTCCTTGGACTTTGTATATATCGATGCTAATCATGAAGCGCCCTATGTCCAACAGGATTTAGAGGGTTGGAGTAAAAAAGTCCGATCCGGAGGAATAATTGCAGGCCATGATTATATCCGAGTGAAAGTTTTTGACTTCGCCATTAAAGATGCTTTGTTGGATTATAGTAAGAAGAATAATATTAATTGGTTTGTTTTGGGAAACTACGAACAAAAGCCTGGGGTAGTTCGGGATCGAGTAAGATCATGGATGTTGATACAGCCATAATTTCTGCCTCTTTGGGAGGAATGGATAAGCCAAGTCTAAATGTTCCTCAATCGTTAAGTCATGATTACTTTTTATTTACGGATAAAAATTTTCCCCCCAGAATTACCTTAGCTCCTCGCCTGCAAGCTAAAATTCCCAAAATGTTTGGTTGGCAGATGGCCCCTAACTATGATTACTATCTTTGGTTGGATGGAAATTTAAGATTAAATCATCCTTTAGCCCTTCAATATTTTTATGATCAACTTCAAGGCTATGATATTGTCACTTTAAAGCATCCCCGAAGGGATACCGTTAAATGGGAGGCAAGATATTTGGAGCGAGCCTTGAATGAACAATCCAAGTATATGGTTTCACGATATGCTGGAGAATTATTTTATGAACAAATGGCAGAAATAAATGCTGATAAAGATTTCGTTGATGATTTATTGGTTATTGGTGGAATATTCATGTACCGTAATACCCAGAAAGTTAGAAAAATGTTGAAAGAATGGTGGTATCATGTCTCGCGCTATATTGTTCAGGATCAAATTTCTTTTTCTTATGTTTTAAAGAAATCAGAACTTAATATTAAAGTCCTCGAGCATACATATAATGAGTGGGAATATTTAAGACACGAGAATCACAAAAAACGCTATGTCTGATCTAACTATAATTTATTTAACACGGTACGAGCATCCGCCCCACTGGCAAGAATTTCATTGGCAGAAGTTATTGCAAGCAGCAGGGAATCATAAAATTTTGACTGTCTCTCCCGATCCTCTAGCCCATGTTGTAGATGACCAGCCGCAATCTCACTGGAATATGTATCGCCAGTTACTGAAAGCCAGTAAATTAGCAACAACGCCTTTTATTGCGACTGCCGAATCGGACACGCTTTATCCGAAAGAACATTTTAATTTTTATAGACCACCTCTAGATAGTGTAGCTTATGATATGTCCCGTTGGTCACTGTATACTTGGGGCACTCCTATTTATTCCGTACGTCGAAGAATTAGTAATTGTACTTTAATCGCTCCCCGTGAATATTTGATTGCTGCCTTGGAGGAACGGTATGGAGATAATGCTCTGATTTCGAAAGAAAAATCTTTAGACCGCGTCGGAGAAGTTGGCCGCCATATTCACGAACGAGCTTTGGGCTTGACGTTAAGGAATGCTAAACAAGTTTGGTGTGAAGAACCAACGGTCCAAGTCAATCACCCTAATGGTACAAATTTTCATGAAGCCCATCATCCGACTCGGAAAAGATTGGGAGAAATTAAAGCTTTAGAAATTCCTGTTTGGGGTCGCGCAGAAGATTTAATAAAGGAGTATCGATGATTCATAGACTAAATCCTGATTGGGGGTCACATATACCTGTGTTAATTCGAGCCTTTTTACAAACTGAGGGGGATGTTTTGGAACTGGGAATGGGAATTAATTCTACGCCGCTATTGCATGCAATGTCTGCTGATCGGAATCGCTATCTTCTTTCTTTGGATAATGACCCGATTTTTATTGAAGGTTTTAAGAAATACAAAACCAGCAATCATGGTATTCAGTTAATAAAAAATTGGAATGAAGTTGTCCCTAACTTCTGGGGATTGGTTTTCGTTGATAACAAACCCGAAGCTAGCCGGAAGGAATTGATTAAAACTTTCGCCAATTGGGCAAAATTGATTGTAATTCACGATTCGGAACCAGATAAAAATGATCTTTACCATTATGACGAAATTTACCCATTATTTAAGTATCGCCATGACTATGTCAAAGAGAAGGTCCAGACTACAGTTTTAAGTAATTTCCATGAGTTCAATTAGCTATATTATCCCAAGTTTGAATCGAGAAACTTTGCACCGGACAATTGCTTCCATTGAGATGTGGCCTGGAGATGAAATTTGCGTAGAATATGACATCCCTAGAACCAACAGGTGGGGCAATGACCAGCGTAATAAAGCTATGAGCCGTGCTATAGGTGATTATCTAGCGTTCATTGATGATGATGACTGGTATGTGGAAGGCCATAGAGCCATGATGCAAAGAGCGATTGATGACAATCCAGATAGACCAATTTTATTTCAAATGCAATACCCCAAAGGACAAGTTTTATGGGCGACGAAAGAAATTAAACCTGGGAATGTCAGTACCCCTCAAATTCTGGTACCAAATAAAAAATGGATGTTATATCATTGGGAAGGAGCACGAAACATGGCGGATTATCTTTTTATAAGTAAATGGAAATGGACAAAAGAAATGGTTGTCTGGCAAGAACAAATTTTGGTCAATTTGGGTCATTCAGATGGAGAAGCACGACATCATGACTAACTATGATTTGAGCGTTTTAATACCAGCCAGAAATGAAGAGTGGCTTGGAAAAACAATCGAGGATCTTTTAAAAAATAAACGAGGACAAACTGAAATTTTGGTGGGACTAGACGGTTATTGGCCAGAACCAGGAATCCCTGATCACAAGGATGTAACCATTGTTCATTATCCTGAATCAATTGGGCAACGAGCTTTACAAAATCGATTAGCAAAACTTTCTAAAGCCAAATATGTCATGAAGGCGGATGCGCATACAGCATGGGATGAAGGATTTGATGTAAAGATGTTGGCTCGAATGGAAGATGATATAACTATGGTTCCTCAGATGTTTAATCTCCATGTCTTTAATTGGGTCTGTAAAACTTGTGGCATGCAATGGTATCAAGGCCCTAAACCTCAAGCCTGTCGTAATGAAACTTGTGAGAGTATTACTTGGACTGCTGACAATAATCCTAATTATGGAACTACTATTGAAAAACGGATCGTTTGGCATCCTCGAGGTGATGGTTGTTTAAACGCTGGAAACTGCAATCCCAAACGCGCCAATCCCAGATCAGGAGCGTATCGATTTAATAAAAATCTGCAATTTAAATATTTTCCTGAACTTGGAGCTAAAACTCCCCAGAATGGATTGCAAGAGACCATGAGTTTACAAGGATCTTGTTTCCTTTGTACCCGTGAGAATTATTGGAAATTGGAACTCTGTGATGAATCATGGGGATCGTGGGGTCAACAAGGGAGTGAAGTAGCAATTAAAACCTGGCTTTCTGGTGGCCGCGTTATGTGTAACTTTGATACTTGGTACGCTCATTTATTTCGAACACAAAGTGGCTTTAGCTTTCCTTACCCACATTCAGGAAAATCCCAGCAACGCGCTCGAGAAATTTCTCAAGATGTATTCCTTAATAATAAATGGCCCCAACAAAAATATAAACTCGGATGGTTGTTGAAAAAGTTTTGGTTTGCTCTTAAAAATGTTCAGGATCCCGAAGCCCGTTGGGAAGAAAGTGATTTGGTAAAGTATGACTAAAGGAATAATTTATTTTACTGACAATCGGCTTGATCCTTACATTATGACCATATGTCAGAATCAATTATTGAAAACAGGATTACCAATAGTTTCAGTTTCGTTAAAAGCTCTGGATTTTGGAAAGAATGTTGTTTTGCCACTTGAACGCGGCTGGGAAACTTACTTTATTCAAATTTTTACTGCACTGGCTGCCTCTGAAGCCGAAATCATCTATTTTTGTGAGCACGATGTTTTATATCCTCAATCCCATTTTGATTTTACTCCACCGACCAATGAGAAATTCTATTATGATCATAATTGGGTTAAAATTGACTGGCCGTATACTAAGGGTATTGCTTGGGATGCAGACCAAGTTTCGGGATTATGTTGTGATCGCAAATTAGCGTTAGAATGGTATCGTAAGAAAGTTGATCAGTTTGATCGAAAAAATTTTGACAGAAAATTTGAACCAGGAAGTGGAATAAATTCAGAAAGTTGGAAAGCTCCAGATGCCCATGTCGATATACGACAAGAATATGCTCAAACTAAAAATAAGTGGACTCTTGAAGATTTTCGAGATAAACGAACTGCTAAAAATTTAAGACAAGTTCCTTGCCCAGAATGGGCCAAATTAATAATCGGTGGAGAAACAATATGACAAATGTGGACGACCGAAATTTTATCAAAGCGAATTATAGATCGGAGTGCGGTGGTAGATGTCAGATTTACTGACTCCCTGACTTCAACCAGCACCACGATCAATGGAATTCCTTATGATGGTACTTTAGATCAACTCAAAAAGCGCTTGCTCGCTGAAATTAATCAGATGGAGCAAGTCAGTGCTAAACTTGAAAAATTAGATCTGGGCGTAATTGATTTAACCATAGATGAAACTGCTGAACAAGCCAAGCAACATTACTTTGACTTGTTAAATAAATGGACTCGTGTCCAAGAAGATATTAAAAATGGTCTTATAAAAGCTGATGATCCCTCTGTAGTTCAGCTACAAATTGACTTAAAAGAAGCTTATAGGCCTGAATACTCTGGTCTATGAAGCAATTTCGGTTAATTTATCGGTTCTTTTTTCCTCCCAAAAATCAAATCGTATGTGAAAATGCGACTTTTGGCGTGGGAGATGAAAATGGTATCCGAATTATTCACCGATTTTATACTTGGCGAGCATTGTGGTTTTACATCAAATATCATGGACTGATCTTTAACAATTTAGATAGTCGTTGGGAATGGATGTATGACGCTCAACGCGGGGCTATCGCTCTTCAGGATTCAGTAACATCCATTGCTGACAGTACCAGTGGAACATCAAGCGTAACCTTTAGCCATACCGTCGGAACGATTAGTAATACCGTGATGTATGTTGCCGCTGGAGTAGATGCCAGCGGTGACCGTAGTCTTACTTTAAGTTCCAACTTAGACACACTCTCAACTGTAGCTAATATTACGGGGACCAGTACCGCTCAGAACTTGTTAGTCAGAAAAAAGGTAAATCCAACATCCGGAAGTCATACTATTACGTCGGTAGCAACCCAACCTCCAAACGTCGATGTCCGGAATTTCTTTGGGATTAACTACTCGGGAGTTGACCAAACCACTTCGGAAGCTGATGTAGCAACAAATACTGGTTCTGTTGCAGCCTTATCAATTACCGTAGCAAATGTGGTGACTGGCGATGTAGTTCTCGATTTTGGAAACGTCAACAGCAATCCCACCATAACCGTAGGTGCTAATCAAAATCAACGTGCCAACCTAAATAGTGGTGGCTCGGGTGGACAAATGGGGCTTTGTTCTGATCAAGCAGGCAGTGCTGGTGGAGCCATGACCTGGAGTTGGACGGGGAATCAACGTACCGCCCATATTGCCTTTAGGATGCTAGCGGCTGGTGGTGGTTCATCTCTTTCTCCTTCTGCTTCTCAATCACCTTCTGCCAGTTTATCCCCATCAGCCTCTCGCTCTCCTTCCGCTTCCCTTTCACCTAGTGCTTCTTTATCACCCTCCTCATCTTCATCCGCCTCTCTGTCCCCGAGTGCTTCCTTAAGCCCGTCTGCTAGTTCATCTGCTAGTTTAAGTCCATCGGCCAGTCTTTCACCAAGTTCTTCATCAAGTGCATCTCTTTCACCGTCGGCTAGCTTATCACCCTCGTCTTCAGCTTCAGCTAGTTTGAGTCCTTCTGCCTCTCTGTCTCCAAGCTCTTCGAGTTCAGCTTCGTTATCTCCCTCGGCATCCTTATCCCCTTCAGCTAGTCTCTCTCCCTCTAGCTCTTCCTCAGCTTCACTATCTCCAAGTGCTTCTCTTAGCCCATCGAGTTCGAGCAGTGCTTCTCTATCGCCTTCTGCATCCCTATCTCCTAGTTCTAGTTCGTCCGCCTCCCTTTCTCCATCAGCTTCTTTGTCACCGAGCAGTTCTGAATCAGTCAGTCTAAGCCCATCCGCTTCCCTCAGTCCGTCCAGTTCGTCTTCCGCATCCCTTTCACCATCAGCTTCGCGTTCTCCTTCTGCTTCTCTTTCCCCTTCATCTAGCGCCTCAGCTTCACTTAGTCCATCAGCATCTTTGAGCCCGTCGTCGAGTAGCTCTGCTTCCCTCTCACCTAGTGCGTCTTTGTCCCCCAGTGCCTCTTTAAGTCCTAGTTCAAGTAGTTCAGCCAGTCTAAGCCCTTCAGCCTCACTTAGTCCTTCATCGTCGAGTTCAGCCTCCCTATCTCCTTCGGCTTCTCTAAGCCCTTCAGCGTCTTTATCCCCCTCCTCAAGTGCCTCAGCCAGTCTCTCTCCCTCTGCCAGTAGCTCCGCCAGTCTTTCACCTTCATCTTCCACTAGTCCCAGTGCTTCTCGATCTCCTTCCGCTTCTCGCTCTCCGTCCGCATCGCTGTCGCCCTCTGCTTCCCTCTCACCCAGTTCCAGTAGTTCCGCCTCCTTGTCCCCATCGAGTTCAGCTTCCGCATCGAGGTCACCCTCTGCGTCTCTCTCCCCTTCATCTTCGCAATCGGCTGGCTCGGCCTCCCTCTCTCCCTCTGCCTCTGAAAGCGCTTCCCTCTCTCCCTCTAGTTCTGAATCGCCTTCATTATCTCCTTCGGCATCGGAATCGGCTTCTCTAAGCCCTTCAACTTCTGTTTCACCATCATCTGTCTCAGGAAGAGTAAAATATTTTGATGGAGCCCAATGGATAGTTAAACCTTTGAAAGTCTATAAAAGTGGAGTTTGGGTCGAGAAAACTCCCCAATGGTGGGATAGTGGATGGAATAATTAATAATCGGTGGAGGAATATAACAAAGTGGCAGAAGAACAACAACAAGGAAGTATCCTACACGAATTAGCAGATATTAAAGCTAACCTCGCTGTGAATACTTCGCAAACAGATAATATCAAAACTGCTATTAGTGAAATCAAAACGGATATAAAGGAAATAAAATCTGATTTTGTAAACAGAAGAGAATTTAACGAAGCCTTAGCTAGTTTACGAGAAGAAATTGCTCCCATGAAAAAGTTTGTTTATGGATTAATAGGTGTCGTTTTACTAGCTGTTTTAGGTGCCATTATTAATTTAGTAATAATGAATAAATAATCAGACGATTGCTTAAGTTAATGCTATAATTAACCTAATGTCTAACTAAATGTCCCATACTTCAGATAACCCAGGAAATCATGGTGTATTGATTGGCCCCCGCTCCTTGCCGTTTGCCGGAGGG
>JADMIO011020017.1_pt1 | contig 39799 bp, 34 predicted proteins | sample 8958161 | NCBI WGS metagenome assembly JADMIO01 (sample SAMN16585339, study PRJNA669376) | soil metagenome | isolation source: Crop rotation soil | place: USA: Cullars Rotation, Alabama | collected 2011 | reverse complement strand
GTGCGACACCTGTTCGCTTCTCTCCACCGCCTCTTTTACCAGCTTCTCCTGCACATCTATCCTGTAAAGCAGCTGTAACAGCTTTTCAAAATGGGTATTTATCAATCGCTTTATAAAAGGCTCCGTTTGAGCGAATAGTTCATCGTACGTAGATAACATGTTTTGCGGCAGTGTGATCTCCAACCCGAATGGCTCCAGGTCCTTTTTCAATTGCTCAGCGGCCTGCCTGATCAGGTCGGCCCGGTCAAAGTAAGGTGAAAGATCCTTTTCTGTTAATTGAGGAAGTGCCATATCAAAACATCCGGCTTATTTACTGAAGCGAAGCATCAATCGCTCTACAGGCCTGTTATTCACCACATGTTCCTCCAGGATCTCCTCCACATCGGCCAGCTGAACTTTCCCATAAAAAATACCTTGCGGATACACCACCACGTTCGGCCCCCACTCGCAAATATCCAGGCAGCCGGTCTTTTGAGCGCGTACTTTGGTCTTAAGCCCTCTTTTTTTAATGCCTTCCTTGAAAGCATTCACGAGCTCCATGCCTTTGGCCTCCCCGCAACTCACCCGCTCACCTTCCGCACGCTGGTTCACACAGATAAAAATATGTTTTTCATATAGCATAATACCCTCAAAGATAACAAGAAAGGGAACAATCGCCTTTAGCACAATGCTCAAAACCACCCGACCAAGCGATTTTTTTTGCCGACCGAAATCCGGTCCCGCCAAACTCTCGTAGGTCATTGGGCAAGGTAACCCATACACATATACCTGCAACCCTTGGGCGACAGCAATCTGAAGGAACCTATTAATCCCAACACAAATGAAAAAAAGTACAAAAACGATCCTTAAAGTATCCATGATCGCTATTGCAGTGGCATCATGGGGACTCTGGGAGTCGCAAAAGTCCTTCCTGGAAGCATCCAGTCACAGGGAAGCCCCGCTGATCGCCAACGATCCGCTGGCGGATAATACCGACCTGTATGCCTTCCGTTCACCGGACGACACCAATACGGTGACCATCATCGCGAATTATGTTCCACTGCAGCTTTCACAGGGCGGTCCAAACTATGCTTCCTTCGGTGAGAACATCCGTTACGAGATCCACATCGAGAATGATGGTACTGCCGGTGACGACATCACCTACCGTTTCACCTTCTCAAAAACGAACCAGGATGCAAGCACCTTCTTCAACATCCGCTTAGGCATGCAAAACCTCAAGACGACCTATGTTGCAGAGAAGAGCATCAATGGCGGACCTTTTTCAACCATCGTTGCGAACGGTCTTGTGCCTCCTCCGAACATCGGGCCCCGCTCCATCAGCGATCCTGTTGTGGGTTTAGGGATCGCCAATTACAACACCCTCATCACAAATGCTATTGCCAATGCCACGGGGGGCGGTAACGAAATGATCTATTGCGGTCCGGCCGATGATCCTTTCTTTGTTGACCTGGGCGGGATCTTTGACGTGGGTCAGACACGTGCAGGTATGGGCCCCAAAGATGGCGTAGGACACAAGAACATCCACAGCATCGCGATGAAGATCCCTATCAGCACCCTTCAGAAGAACGGGCTGAGTGTTTCTTCAGCCACCAGCATACTTGATGGTAATTTCGTGATCGGTGTATGGGCTTCCGCAAGCAGGCCTACCACACGTACCCTCAGCACCAATGGTGGAAATCCGAATGATGCAGGTGCCTATGTGCAGGTGTCACGTATAGGAATGCCGCTCACCAACGAAGCGGTGATCCCTTTAGTGGATAAGGATCGCTGGAACTCACTCACTCCATACAACGAGGATCCGAACATGGATAATTATTTCTGTAATCCAGAATTAGGATTGTACATGGACAACAGCCAGTTCGGTGGTGCAGTGCCGGCACTGACAGCATTGCGCATACAGCGTAATTCTTTACAGAGTTTCGATTTCGGAAATACGAAAGATGGCCTGTGGCCTATACGTGCGACCAACGGTGGTGCAGGCACAGCACTCGACACGAACCTGTTCGGTAACTACCTGCTCCGCCAGGGAAAACCACGTTCGGTGGATCTGCTTCCTATCTTCTATACCGGTGTTCCTAACCTGGCGCCTTACCAGCTTGCCACAGGCAAGAACGGTAATCCGCTTGCTAACGGAAAGCCTTTCATCAATAACTTCCTTCCAACCTTTGGCGATATGCTTCGCCTGAACATGGCCGTGCCTGTTACTCCGCGCAACAGCCCTGCCTTCAGTTCCGAAGGATTGATCCAAGCCTGTGTGCTTGGATTGACCACTGCGCCTTACAACACCAATGCTAACCTGCAGTGGATCCCTAACATGGACGGGTTCCCTAACGGAAGACGACTGGAAGATGATGTAACACGCATAGAGCTGCAGGCTGTATCAGGTGTGGCGCTTGCTGCCATCGGTCTCTGGTACGATGATTACACCGGAGGACCAAACCCTGTTACACCAAATCTTGTGAACGTGCTTGGCTACACCACGGGTATCGAATCGAACGACACTACGTTCAAAGCCAGTTTCCCTTACGTACAAACGCCTTGGAGCGGTTACGCAAATCATTCAGGACAATAATCCTTGTCACGAAAAAAACTTTTAAAACAACAACAAATGAAAAAGATATCAACCCGCTCGATCCTGAAATTCTCAGCCGTGGCTGCCCTTGCAGTTACGATGGGCATCTGGGGATCGCAGAAGTCTTATATAGAGGCTTCCAGCCACAGGGAGGCACCGCTCATCGCCAACGATCCGCTGAGCGACAACACCGACCTGTATGCCTTCCGTTCACCGGACGACACCAATACGGTGACCATCATTGCCAATTACGTTCCGCTGCAATTGCCGCAGGGCGGACCGAATTATGCATCTTTTGGTGAGAACATACATTACGAGATCCATGTGGAGAATGACGGAACAACAGGTGATGACATCACTTACCGCTTCACCTTCGCTAAATCCAACCAGGATGCCAGTACTTTCTTCAACATACGCCTGGGGATGCAAAACCTCAAGACAACGTATATTGCCGAGAAGAGTGTCAATGGCGGACCGTTCACAACCATTGTTGCCAATGGAACCGTTCCTCCTCCGAACATCGGGCCCCGCTCCATCAGCGATCCAACTGTTGGATTAGGGATCGCGAACTACAATACCCTTATCACCAATTCCATTGCCAATGCAACAGGCGGTGGCAATGAAGTGATCTATTGCGGTCCGGCCGATGATCCCTTCTTTGTTGACCTGGGCGGGATCTTTGACGTAGGTCAGACCCGTGCTGGCGGAACAGGTGTGAATGCACCGGAGGATGGGGTTGCCTGTAAGAACATTCATTGCATCGCGATGAAGATCCCTATCAGCACCCTTCAGAAGAACGGACTGAGTGTTTCTTCAGCCACCAGCATACTTGATGGTAATTTCGTGATCGGTGTGTGGGCTTCCGCCAGCCGCCAGCAGATCCGTACACTCAATGCAAACGGTACTGAATCGTATTCGGGCAGCTGGATCCAGGTATCGCGCGTGGGTATGCCGCTTACCAACGAAGCGGTGATCCCTTTAGTGGATAAGGATCGCTGGAACTCACTCACTCCATACAACGAGGATCCGAACATGGATAATTATTTCTGTAATCCAGAATTAGGATTGTACATGGACAACAGCCAGTTCGGTGGTGCAGTGCCGGCACTGACAGCATTGCGCATACAGCGTAATTCTTTACAGAGTTTCGATTTCGGAAATACGAAAGATGGCCTGTGGCCTATACGTGCGACCAACGGTGGTGCAGGCACAGCACTCGACACGAACCTGTTCGGTAACTACCTGCTCCGCCAGGGAAAACCACGTTCGGTGGATCTGCTTCCTATCTTCTATACCGGTGTTCCTAACCTGGCGCCTTACCAGCTTGCCACAGGCAAGAACGGTAATCCGCTTGCTAACGGAAAGCCTTTCATCAATAACTTCCTTCCAACCTTTGGCGATATGCTTCGCCTGAACATGGCCGTGCCTGTTACTCCGCGCAACAGCCCTGCCTTCAGTTCCGAAGGATTGATCCAAGCCTGTGTGCTTGGATTGACCACTGCGCCTTACAACACCAATGCTAACCTGCAGTGGATCCCTAACATGGATGGATTCCCTAACGGAAGAAGGCTGGAAGATGATGTAACGCGTATCGAGCTGCAAGCCGTATCCGGTGTGGCGCTGGCTGCCATCGGTCTCTGGTACGATGATTACACCGGAGGACCTAATCCTGTAACTACCGACCTGCTGGATGTACTTACCTACACAACAGGTGTGGAAGCGAATGACACCACATTCAAATCCACCTTCCCTTATGTGCAAACACCATGGAGCGGTTTTGGAAGATGTGGCGGACCTACTCCACTCATGACCGGCATTCATGGTTTCGGAATGAACATAGGTGCACCGGGTACAGCAATGGCCCAGAACTTCCCGAATCCGGTGAAGGACATCACTACCATTAAGTACACCCTTTCTTCTCCTGCCAGGATCACAATCGTAGTGTATGATATCACAGGCAAGAAAGTGACCTCACTGGTGAATAATGAGATGAAGCAATCCGGAACATACGAAGTGAACTGGAATGCCGAAGGCATGAGTAACGGAGTGTATGTGGCCACGCTTTACGCGGATGGCGAAGCCGTACAGTCCATGAAGATGTCAGTGAACAAATAGCATTAGTACCAAAAGAGCGGGCACTCGACCGCCCGCTCTTTTCCAAAAATTACCGTTATGCAAAAGCTCAGAAGCAATCTTTATACCTTATTGATATCAGGCACTGCGATCTTCTTCGCTGTGATCCTCATCTTCTCCAAAAAACCCGAGAAGATACCTCCATTCAAAGAAAGGCACGGACCCATATCACTGGATGCTGAGTGGCTCAATACCAAGAACGCGATCGAAGGACTGCTCGACCTTCTGCGCCAGAACCCGGATAACAGCAAGGCTGCCTTACAGCTGGCCCAGGCCTATATGCAGGAAGCGCGTGTTACCGGTGATCATGCGTATTATGATAAAGCTTCGCTGCAGCTGCTGGATGATATCCTTTTAAAGGAGCCAGCTAATTTTGATGCCTTGTGCTGCAAATCCACTGTGCTGCTTTCGCAGCATCATTTCACAGATGGAATGGCCGTGGCGAAGCAGGCCGAAAAGCTGAATCCTTACAGCGCTTATATCTACGGGCTGATGTGCGATGCCAATGTTGAGCTGGGTAACTACGAAGAAGCCGTGAAGATGGCAGACAAGATGGTTTCCATACGTCCCGATATACGTTCGTACGCCCGCATTTCCTATCTGCGTGAGATACATGGTGATTATAAAGGAGCCATCGCAGCCATTAAGCTTGCAGTGGCAGCGGGATATCCCGGGCTGGAGCAGACCGAATGGACCCGCATGATCCTGGCGCATTTATATGAGAGCACCGGAAGCATCGACAGCGCTGAAGTACAATACAAGATAGCCTTACTTGAAAGATCAGATTATCCTTTCGCGATAGCCGGGATGGGACGCATTGCCAAGATAAAAGGGAAATACAAGGATGCGATTGCCGATTATGAGAAAGCAAAAGGCATGATCACCGAATATTCCTTCTCCGATGAGCTCACCGATCTCTACAAATTGAATAACGAGCCTTCCCGTTCAGAAGAATATGCAAGATCAGTGATAGAGATGCTGGGACCCAATGCAGATGTGGAAGGACAAAGCGGGCATGGTCATTATGCCGATAAAGAGCTTGCGTATGCTTACCTGAAGACCGGTGACCTGGACAACGCCCTGAAGCATGCCATGATAGAATATGAAAGAAGACCTAACAATATTGATGTGTGCGAAAGTGTGGCGTGGGTGCACTACAAGCGCGGTGAATTCACCGAAGCGGATAAATTCATGAACACTGCTTTGCGCACTCATTCTCAAAACCCTGTGCTCCTTTGCCGTGCCGGCCTGATAAAGATCAAAACAGGTGAGAAAGAAGAAGGACTGAAGATGATCACCACTGCCCTGCAGGAGGATCCTTTCCTGGACCCCATCCTGAAGAAAGAAGCTGCGTCTTACCTCAATGTGATGTGATATATGAAAGCAAGATCAACATACAACAAATACTTATTCGCGCTCCCGGGCATCTTTGCTTCGGCATTTCTCCTGTTCCCTTCAAACGCCTCCGCACATGCCATCGCTGCCGATCTGAGTAATCTCTCGCGTACGGAGATTGGACTTACCTACCTCAAGCTTGGTTTTAGCCATATCGTTCCGCTGGGACTGGACCATATTCTCTTTGTGCTTTGCATCTTCTTTTTGAACCCCAACCTCAAAAAGGTGATCTGGCAGGCAACCGCCTTTACCGTGGCCCATTCCATCACGCTGGGCCTGGCCATGTACGGGTTGATCAAGCCACCCACCTATATTGTGGAGCCGGTGATCGCCCTTTCCATTTTATTTGTTGCACTCGAAAATATGATCACCGATACATTAAAACCATCCCGCATCTTCATTGTATTTGCTTTTGGATTGATACACGGGATGGGATTTGCCAGTGCACTCACGGAGCTTGGCCTTCCCGAAAAACAGTTTGCCACGGCACTCATCACCTTCAACGTAGGAGTGGAGCTCGGACAAATTGCTGTGATACTCACCGCCTGGGTGCTTGTAGGCAAATGGTTCGGGCAAAAAGAATGGTATCGTAAACGCATCGTAAGCCCGGTCTCATTGCTCATTGCCATCACCGCCTGCTACTGGACCGTTGAACGAGCATTTTTTACAGCATAGCCAAATTCAGCATGTTCTCTCGGTCAAATAAAATAACTATCCTGCTTGCAGGCATTATGCTCTCTGCCTTCATCGCCAGAGGCCAATCGCATTTCTCAAGTCTACATGCGGGCAAACATCATCCTTCCTGCTGCTTCAATCCAGCCAGGCTGTGCCTGCTTGAGTCCTTCGTTAACGAAGAAGAAACGGGATACAAGGCCGGTGGAGCCTTACACCTGGGGAAAAAATTTCTTCTTAATGCCAACCTCTGGGACATGAACCTGGAGAACAGGCTGCTTTACACTACAAGTGAAGATCTAAAGGATGCTTCCCCTGTAATGAGTGAATTGCTTGCAGATGTTTCCTTTCGACTGGATATTCGTTCAGGATTTTTTGCGGCATTTGACCTGGGTTCACAAAAAGAGAATGCCCTTTGCCCGTTTTCGTTCAAAGGCTCAGGTGAATTGGGACTTGAAAACGAAAATGGCTTTGGGTTTGTGATCCGCTACAATTATTGTTCAGCGGTGAGTGATCCTCTTATTTCAAAGCAGTTCATGAGTGACCTCATACTTGATTATTCAAAAGAGCAATTGCATATCGGTGTAAGTGCGCTTAACCTGCTGAGCTGCCGGCTGGGGACCTCCTGTTACGATGATTCCAGGAAGGAAATATCGCCCGTCTTGAATTTCAGTCCTGCCGGCTCCTTCTTCATCAAAGGAAGTTTGAGTTATTATTTTTGATCAATTCACCACAAACTTGCCCACGGCCAGTTTTTTGCCGGCATCATTCACCGTATAGAAGTAAATGCCTTTGGAAAGATCGCTTTTGCTGATATCTGTGCGAGCGGAATTGATATTCCTGTTCAATACTTCTTTCCCTAAAACATCGGAGATGGTCAATGATACTTTTCCTGAAGAAAGATCCAGGGACGGATCATTCATGGAAAGGGTGAAATTGCCATCATTGGGATTTGGATACAGGGCGAAATGCGCATGTTCATTCTCATTGATGCCTGTTCCTCCAATGTAAAAATCGTGCAGGTACGATTGGTTCTTATAAACTGCCTCAAACTCCCATTGCCCGCTTGGCTCGGCTGAACCCAGGATGGCCCACCAGTACACAAAGGCCGCATTGTAATTGCTCCAGTTATTCACCCACCACCAGCTGCTCCAAACAGTGCTGTTGGGACGGTAAATGGTGATAAGGACCGAATCGTTCAATGAAAGGAAACGATAATAGGTCATCAGGAAAATGGTATCGGTGTTCGTGAAATAATTCTGTTCGTTCTTGATGTCCTCGTTCGGGCAGGGAGCGAATGCGGGTGGTGTGAAATTGGTGGTGATGTGATTGATGCCTGCATCTATATAGGGCCGCTGGTTGTTCCACCAGGAAAAATTATTGAAATTGTTGCAGCTTCCCTGGAAAGGATCCTGCAGCACATTGGATGAATCGTAGATCTCCAGGTGCAGGTGCGGACCGGTTGAATTGCCTGAGCTTCCTACGCTGCCTAAATATTCTCCGGTAACCACGGTCTGGTTCACCGTTTTTGTGGTGAGTGAATTCTTTTTCATGTGGCCGTACCAGGCTACGGAGCCATCGGCATGCTGCACGTAAACGGCATTCCAGTTGTTGCTGTTGAAACCGCAGCTCCGGTCGAAATTACCATCTGATTTATAAATGATGGTGCCGGGAGCTACTGCCACTATCTCCACATCCCCACTGTCCATTTTGTTCCAGGCAAAGGGCCAGAGGAAAAAATCAGTGCCTGCATGATTGTAGCCGCTGGTATTATCATAGGTACGCGTACCACAATTGTAATCCTGCACCATATTGGGAAAAGCAGGGTCGTGATCCACCTGCGCGGAGATGGAGTGATAACCGTAATCGTTGAGCCCGCTGCGCAAGCGCATGGGCCAATCGAACAATACCTGCTGGGTGGAATAATGCTGGGGCAAACGCCCTATGCTTCTCAATGAATCAATATTATTCTTTATATGTCCCTGGATCTCCTTGCGCTGAAGGTCCGACAGGCATTCACTGTTACCCGGGTCATAGCCCTTTACCAGGCCCTGTGAGTGCGATTGTGCAAAAAGGACGGTTGCAGAGAGGAGTGCAAATGAAAGAAGGTAGTATTTCTTCATGGGAGGATGATTATTCAATAAATATACGTTGAAATGTTGAAGTTGGCAAGCCTCCGCTTAAACCAACCGTTGGGAAAGATCATTGGTCGCTCCAATATACAGGACCGTCTTTGTAGGATTTGTTACGATGTAAATATGGAAATTGTGAAGGTCCATTTACAAAGGATTAAAAGGCCAGCGCACTTGCAGATCCTTCAGTCGCGCAGAGATTTTGGTAAGCCATTATACCTACTGCAGCTTCCTCTGGATGACACACTCCCCTTACCTATTTTTTACCATATTTCGTCATATACGTATGATACAGCTCCTGCTGCTCATTGCGCAGGTCGATCGTACGGCCCTGGATCCAGGCATTCTCCACATTATTGGTGAGCTCATCCAGCGCATCGCCTGTGGAAACAAACAAGGTGGCATCTTTTCCTTCTTCCAATGATCCGCATACTTTATCGATCCCTAATATCTTAGCTGCATTGAGGGTGATGCTCATCAGTGCCTCCTCTTTGGTAAGCCCGAAAGCAGAGGCCGTTCCTGCAATGAACGGAAGGTTACGTGTCTGGATCTCGGCCATCTCGCATTCGTTATTCAGGCAGAACAGGATCCCGTCCTTCTGAAGCAGGTAAGGCAATTTGTAAGGCAGGTTCACATCATCATCATCCCTATCCGGAAGATCGTGTGTATTGTTCACGATCACGGGAATGTTGTTCTCTTTCAAAAGTGCAGTCACCATCCATGCATCCTTCCCCCCAACGATCACCATCTTGGCAACACCCATCTTCTTAGAGAAATTCACTGCTTCGGTGATCTCCTTCATTCCGTTGGCATGCACAAACAATGTTTGTTTACCGGTGAACAAGCCCTTCATGGCTTCGAAACGCAAATTGGCCTCTTCGTGCTTTTTGCCCGCCTCATTATAGGCCTTTGCATCCATGAAGAATTTTTTCACCTCGTTCACATCGCTCTCATAGCTCTTGCTTTTCTCATAGGCTCCGGGCATTTCCCCGTTCCAGGTACGTCTCATCATGCCCGGCCAGTTCAAATGCACTCCGTCATCCGCGCTCAGCACAGCATCTTCCCAGTTCCAGCCATCCAGCTTGAAGATGGAAGAGGTACCGCAGATCCTTCCTCCGCGCGGACACACCTGGGCGATCAAAACGCCATTGGTGCGCACGGTGGGGATGATCTTTGAATCGGTATTATAGGCGATGAGCGAACGTACGTTAGGAATAAAGGCCCCTACATCTGCCAGGTCGTTGGTGGCGCGTACGGCCCCTATCTCTATCAGGCCAAGCGTTGAGCTGGGGGAGATGAACCCGGGATACACATGTTTCCCCGGAATGTTGATCACCTGGTCGTACTTGCTCATATCGATCTTGATCACGGTCGCATCGGCCACCAGGGTAAGCTTGCCGTCTTTGAATCCTATGGCTGAGTTCTCAATCACCTTGCCATTACCTAAATGAGCAATTCCGTTCATAAGCAAAATGGATTTGCTTTGCGGTGGCGCGGGCGTTGGGGTTTGTGCGAATGCCGCTATGAACAGCAGTTGTGCAAAAATCAATATGATCGTCTTTTTCATGATCTTCATGTTAAATGTTCTTACTTGGATCCTTCTTCGGTATAGGCTCCGTAATTTTCCATATCATCACAATGATAGCCTTTAGGCTTTTTCAGCAATGGTTTTTGCGTGGGAGCACCACCGCTTTTTTCCAGGATCATTTTCTGTATGATGCGTGAACGTTCCTTGCGGATCTCATCCTGCATCTCCTGGTCCTTTTCTGCATCGTAATAAACAACGCCCTCAATGATGGTCTTGTCAACCTTCGCATAGATGGAAAGCGGGTTCGCTGTCCACAGCACCACATCCCCGTCCTTACCTACTTTGATGCTTCCCATTCTCTTATCCAGATGCAATGCCATGGATGGATTGAGCGACACCATCTTGAATGCATCCTCCTGCGGAACATTTCCGTATTTCACCGTTTTTCCTGCTTCCTGGTTCAGCCTTCTTCCCATTTCTGCATCATCTGAATTGATACAAACGGTAAGACCCATGGTGTACATGATGGCTGCATTGAACGGAATAGCATCTTTCACCTCCATCTTATACGCCCACCAGTCGGAGAAGGTTGATGCGTAGATGTTGCGTGCCTTCATCTTGTCCGCCACTTTATATCCTTCCAGAATATGTGTGAATGTATTTACCATAAACCCCATGGAATCGCCTACGTGCATGAGCATGTTGATCTCCGACTGCACGTACGAGTGACAGGTAATGAAACGTTTCTTATTCAAGATCTCAGAGATAGCATCCAGCTCCAGGTCCCTGCGCGGAGAAGTGGATTTAAGCTTGTCCTTTGGATTCAACCCTGCATAGGCATCCCACTGGGTCTGGTATTCCCTGGCGCGGGTAAAATAATCGTAATATACCTGCTCCACCCCTGTGCGCGACTGAGGGAAACGAACGGTATTGAAATCGCCCCAGTTGCTTTGTTTCACATTCTCACCGAGTGCGAACTTGATGAAGCCATCCGCACCTTTGATCTTCATCTCTTCGGGTGAAGCACCCCACTTCAGCTTGATGAGACTGCTTTGCCCGCCAATTGGATTGGCTGAGCCGTGCAGCTGCTGGCAGGCAGTGACACCACCAGCAAGCGCACGATAGATGTTGATGTCCTCCGAATTGATCACATCTCCTATCCTTACCTCCGCACTGGATGATTGGGATCCTTCATTCACACCATCGCTGATGCCAATGTGTGAATGTTCATCGATGATACCTGCGGTAAGCACCTTGCCTGTACCATCGATATGCAATGCCTTCACTGTCTTCGGAACTTCCAGGTTCTCACCGATGCGTACGATCTTCCCATCAGTAATGAGCACGTCCTTATTCACTAAAATACCGTCTGACTCATTTGTCCAGATGGTAACATTCTTGATCAGCACCGCATTCCACCTGTTCATGAACTTCTGGAAAAAATTAGAATCCAGCCGGGTCTTACCATAAGCACAAAACGGGTACATCACATCATCCAGTGTAGGATATTTTCCTTTGAGGCTGTCCTTCTTGTCGGGCTTAGGCTCAAAATTTGATTTTCGGGTTGCGCTCCACTCCACCCAATCACCATTGCCCAGCTGTCCTTTTCCTTTCCATGTGGCTCCGTCATCGCTGATGGTACCGCCCAGGCGTATCACTCCTTTATCATCCTTGAGATTGTAATTGAAAGAGATAAGATTATTGGAAACAGAGACACTTACAGGGATCTTAGCGGTATCGTTGAGCTCGATGATGGTCTTTGTTTTTTCCACATCGCCTGCCACTTTCATCAGGAGTATTTTCTCTGATCCTACTTTAAGGTCGTAATTGCCGCGGATATCGATCAGGTCAAAAGGATTGATCACATACGGATCATTCTGCACCCAATTGATGTAGATGATATTCTTCTCATCGAACAGGTTACCGGAGGTGATGATGAAGTTGGAGATCATTCCGGGCTTGAGCGATCCCACTTTTGTTTGCACACCCAGCAATTCAGCAGGTGTATAGGTAAGGGCCTTGAGCGCGGTCTTTTCAGTAAGGCCGTATTCAATGGCTTTACGGATATTTTTCCACAGGTCTTTTTTATCCTTCAGATCAGAGGTGGTGAAAGCGAAGGGGATAAAATTCTGCTCGAAGGCGCGCGGGTTGAGCGGAGCCATTTCCCAATGCTTGAGATCTTCCAGGGAGATCATCATCGCATCGTTCGGGTCCTCAACATCGTAAGGAATAGGGAAATTAAGAGGTAAAATGAATTTAGCGTTGGTGGATTTTATCTCATCCATACGCTGGTACTCATTGCCGCATCCTTTGATGATGTACTGCACCTTGAATTCATCACCCACCTTGTCGGCACGCAATGCAGAGAGCTTATCACGGATCTCGAAGATCTGGGGAAGCATGCGCAGCTTGTTCCATGCCTCGAGCGAGATATTGTATTCGGTCTTGTTCTTGTTCTCCTCGTACCACTGCGCATCCAGGTAGGTCTGGCGCAGCAAAGCAATGGAACCCATCAAAGAGGATGGATAATCCTGCCCCGAAGTGCCTTTCTCAAATGAATAAAGGGCTGCCACCTTATCCATCAGCACGGTGGTATTCTCATTCTCATCGGCCAGCGTTACAAAAACACCTGTCCCGCGCGCTATTCCATCTTTGTTAAAGCTCATCACCGAGCCGTAGCCCAGCCTGCGTAATTCCTCGGCCGATTTGCTGTCGCCTGCAAACATGGTCACTGCATCGGTTTCCGGCTTGATGGCCTGGTTCCAGTTGTAAGCGCCTTTGGTGTTACTCTGCATCTGCGGACCAAAACCTCCCCTGCCCTGGGGCTTTATTTCCGGCATCCCGTAGGTGGAATAAGGATCGACCAGTGAAGGATAGATCGAACGGCCTTTCATATCCATCACAACCGCACCCTTGGGGATCTCCACCTTTTCGGCACATTGTACAATAAGGCCGTCCTTGATGAGCAGGGTCCCGCTGGCGATCACCGTTTGATAATCCACCCAGATCTTAGCGTTGGTAAAGGCGTAGTAGTTATGGTTATGGCTGAATACACCGTTTACAGGAAAAGTGGTTTGCGCTGACAGGTAAGAGGTAAACGGTAAAAGGCAAAGGGCGAAGAGGTAAAGAAGTTTTTTCATTGGTCTATACTATTAGGGCGGGCCGGGTCACCCTGAGCGTAGAACAAGGGTGTGCGCTGGACCTTTTTAAGATCTTTAAATCCTCCCGCATGCTTCGAACTACGCTTTGCATGACCAAACACACGGGAATTCAAAAAACGGAGAACCAAAAGTATCATTTTTTGGGTAAAAGCCCCTATAATGGGATGAACGGCCAAATAGCCCGATAATTTGCTATTTTTGCATGACAAAACCCTTCTTTTCCCAAAGGTTCAGAAGGATAAAAACACACACTCATGGACAATGCTATCAAATATACCCACCTCACTTCGGTGATCCTTTTCATGCTCATCTACATCATCAAAACAGTGATGCTTTTAATGAATAAGAATGAGGGGCTTCGTTCCTTCACCAAAATGGTGAAAGTGCCTGAAATGATCGTGAGCTTTCTTTTCCTGGGAACAGGTGTTTATATGCTTACACAGATCCCTGTGATCAATATGTTCATGATCATCAAGATCGTGTGTGTACTTGCATCCATTCCACTGGCGGTGGTAGGATTCAGGAAAGGGAACAAGGCATTGGCCTCCGTTTCCTTGTTGCTCATCATTGGTGCATACGGACTTGCAGAAGTAAGTCACAAGAAAATGATCACAGGCGATGCCGTTACCGTTTCTGAGAACGGCAAAGACATCTATGCAGCCAATTGCGCCAAGTGCCATGGCGATGACGGCAAGGCCGGGATCATGGGCGCTGCGGATCTTTCCACTTCCTCTATGGATCCAAACACCATGTTCGGCACCATCAAGGGCGGTAAAGGGAATATGACGGGTTATGATGGGATACTTACCGATGCCCAGATCTATGCGGTGATAGAGTATGTGAAGGGGCTTAAGAAATAGTATCCACCTTTTTTCTCTGTGAAACTCTGTTCACTTTGTGTTCTCTGTGTTAAATGATTTTTTTAAACACAGAGTTCACTGAGAAAAAGGGAGTTGCACGGAGGAAAAACAAACAAGACTTTTTAATAAAAAATGATCTCCACTTCTAAAAAACAGGAACGTGCTATCCTTGTTGGCCTCATCAATCGCCAGCAGGATGAGGAATTGCTGAATGAATACCTGGACGAGCTGGCCTTTTTGGCGGAAACGGCAGGCATCATTACAGTGAAACGTTTTACACAAAAGCTGGAGAAGCCCGATGTACGCACCTTTGTTGGAAAAGGGAAACTGGCGGAGATCAAAAAGTTCGTGGATGAGAACGACATTCAGCTGGTGATCTTTGATGATGAGCTGCCTCCTTCGCAATTACGCAATGTGCAGAAGGAATTGAATAAGAACATCCTCGACCGCTCCGATCTCATCCTCGAGATCTTCGCATCACGCGCACAAACAGCCCACGCCAAAGCCCAGGTGGAGCTGGCGCAGCTGCAATACATGCTTCCGCGCCTTACAGGGTTGTGGACGCACCTGGAGCGCCAGCGCGGTGGCACCGGTACACGTGGCGGAGCGGGTGAAAAAGAAATTGAGACCGACAGACGTATCGTGCGCGATAAGGTGGCTAAGCTTAAAAAAGAGCTGGAGCAGATAGATAAGCAGATGTCGACCCAGCGCAAGAACCGCGGGGAGCTGATACGTGTGGCGCTGGTGGGCTATACCAACGTGGGGAAGAGCACCATCATGAACATGCTGAGCAAATCGCAGGTTTTTGCGGAGAATAAATTATTCGCTACACTGGATACTACGGTGCGCAAGGTAGTGATAGAGAATGTGCCCTTTCTTTTGTCGGATACAGTAGGTTTCATACGCAAACTGCCGCACCAGCTGGTAGAGTCATTCAAATCAACGCTGGATGAGGTGCGCGAGGCAGATATCCTGGTGCACGTGGTGGATATCTCAAACAAGAGCTTTGAGGATCACATCAACGTGGTGAACCAAACACTTACGGATATCAAAGCGCATGATAAGCCCACCATCCTTGTGTTCAACAAGATCGATGCCTTTCATTACGAGGAAAAAGAAGCCGATGATCTTACGCCTTCCACTAAAAAGAACCTGAGCTTAAAGGACCTGAAGAAAAGCTGGATGAGTAAACTGGGGACTAACCCGGTGATCTTCATTTCAGCAGTGCAAAAAGAGAATGTGGATGAGCTGCGTAAAACACTGTATGAAATGGTGAAGGAGCAGCATGTGAAAAGGTACCCGTATAATAAATTACTTTATTGATGCCTGAGAAGCGTTAAGTACCCTTTATAGTTCTCCTCTTCTCCTGTGTTTGGGTTGTAAACACTTACAACGCAATAGTACGTACCATCCGATACTTCTTCCCCGCTGTTAAAACTCAGTCCGTTCCATTGCTGATTGATATCATCTGATCTGAATACTTCTGCTCCCCAGCGATTGTATATTTTAATATGATACTTTTTATATCCTACCAAGTGTATAAAGAATATATCGTTCAATCCATCGCCATTCGGGCTGAACACATTGGGAATCGATAATTCAAGAGGTGTTTCGGGACAGGAATAGTGATGCGTGGTTACAATAATAGAATCCGTTAAGTTGATCGTTTGCAGTGATCCACCAGAACCAACGGTAAGCGCAGAGGATATAACAGGAGCAAGAAATTCCGTTTCAGGAAAAAATAAAGAATCATGACAAGTTATTGTATTGCCCTGTCCGTCTGTTTTCAACATCTTCAATCCGCCTCCCCAAATGCTAGTTGATGCATAACCTCCATCGGAAGTACGATGAACGGTGAATGTTGGATTGGCCCCAAAATCATACTGCCTCATCCATTGAACAGTACCATTTCCATTCAACTTTGCAAGGGCTCGTTGAAGTCCATTGGTTGTTCCGATATCCATTACACAAATATATCCACCACCATGCGCTTCATCTATGGCACATCCATAATCAAAAAAGGTTGGGCGATAAACTCTTGCCCAATTTACCGAACCATTACTACTTAGTTCCATAACAAAGGAATGATACGCTCTGCCAGATAAGGAATCCTCGGTTAAGCCTGTGCAAATATACCCTCCTCCAAAAACCTGATGAAAATCATACAGTTCGTTTTCTTCTAATCCCCAGGTATATTCTTTATTCCACTGTTGGTTCCCTAAATTATCTGTCTTTACTACGAAAACATTGCTAGCCCGTCCAATGAGCGTAGTTCCTGCAAGAACATATCCGCCATCAGAGGTTTGCTGTGCGCTTGCTAGTGCTTCCTTTTGATTCAAATGATCATAGCTTTTATCCCATACCATGTTGCCGTTTGAATTCAGTTTTGCGAGGTAATAGTCGTCATTGATAATTCCTGTTACCATGTAGCCGGAATCAGTCGTTTGCTGGATATTTCCACCGTTGAGTCTTCCTGTTGGTTCTGTAATCTCTTTTGCCCATAATAGTGTTCCATTATAATCCAGTTTAAATATCGCAATTGAAAAACAATCGCCAGAAACACACGACACAGTATGCTTTGAAGTACAAACAATGGTGCCATTGTCAAAACAAGGAGCTATTGAGATCCAGGTAGAAAGGCTGGTATCCGATGGATAGGATCTTGACCATTTAACTACACCAAATTTATCTGTTCTAAAAACATAGGGTCCTGTGACAACATCAGCAATAGACGCTATAACAAAACCTGAATCAGGCGATTGATAGAAATCAGCCCTGCAACCTCCGGATGACGGAATGTAATCATAGCTATAATCGAACATGATCGACTGACCCATAGCGAGAATGGAAGCAAAAAGATTCAAGGATAAAAGAAGGCCTTTGAGTTTCAAGAAATGGATGGGGTTTATATAAGCAAGTTAGGCTATTAAAACGGGAAAAAAGAAGTTTTATTGGGGCAAATGAAGGATCGCAACAACTTGATCTCAACTTGTGAAAAAAAGTTATTTAACGGTAAAGGGAATGAAAATTATTTTGATAGAATAACCGATCAATAAGGAAGGTTCAATCAATATCCCCGATCGCCAGTACTCCTTTTATTTCCAGGAAAGCCACCATCATTTTTTTAGGAACACCGTCCTTAGTATAGTTGATCGTAAGCACCATCCAAGTGCCTTCTGATTCGGTCTCGGTTTGATATTTTACGATCTTGTAATTGGGATCAGCATTCAGATTACTGTGCAAACGATAGCAGATGCCATCCACTAATATCCTGTCGTTCTCAGCGGAATAATTCGCAGTATCTTTCCAATCGCGTTCTCCCCCGTTAATTCCTCCACGATAAACCACATAGCCTGAAGCTTTGGAAAATGATCCTTGCTTAAAAGAGCCGTCACTTTCCGCCTGTTTTTTACAAAGCTCCAGCAGACTGATCAGTCTTTTTGCGCACCGTGCAGAATCTTTGGCTGCGTCACTGGCATTCGCGCTAAAGGCAACGAACATTGCAAAAATGAAAAGAAGCTTGCGCATGATCTCAGGTCTTATCGGGGGTTTTCTTGGTATCAACTGTCTTGGTTGAATCGGTCTTTACGGCCTTCTTTTTCTCTTTGCTGTGTTCAGGCTTGATGATCACCGGTGCGATGGCATCTCCGTAAAGCAGGTACTCGGCCATGGTATCCTTGCCATAGATATCGGGATAGAATTTAAGCTTGTCGTCCACCACCTCGCAGCTGAAATACTTCACATACAGTACAGGATTTTTCCGCAGGTTGAACTTGCGCTGTTCCTGCAGCCCTATATAGGTCATTAGCGTATCCGCTTTGATGTGAACACTGTCATCACGGATCAGGAATTTGGCAAAATCGAAATACTTTTCCAGGCGCATACAGCCATGGCTGAGGCAGCGCACACTGCGCTTGAAGAGTCCGCGGGCATTGGTGTCGTGTATGTACACATCATATTTATTATAAAAATTGAATTTCATCACGCCCAGTGAATTATCCTCCCCTGTCCCCTGGCGGAATTTGTAGATGAGGTTATGTTCATTGAAGTTCTTCCAGTTGATCCTACGGTAATCCACCACTTCATTCTTATAGTTGAGCACATCAAAGCGTTGTTTGCGCAAATAAGCTGTGTCCCATTTGATACGCGGTAAGATCTCTTTGGTAGCGATCTTATAAGGCACATTCCAATACGGATACACCAGTATATCGTGCATCTGGCTTTTGAGCAGGGGGGTCTGGTGCTGTGGCTTGCCGCAGATGATGCGCGATTCCATCACCAGCGTATCGGCTTCGGCCACACGTAAATTATAGCCGGGGAGGTTCACCCAGATATACACCTTTTCTGTTTTTCGCGGCTCGGTCCTCCACTTATCCAGGGCGATCTCGATCTGGCGTATACGCTTCTCCACCGTATATCCCAGCGCATCTATCATCTCGTTCCCTACCTTCCCATCTTCCGTAAGGCGGTACTGGCGCTGGAATTTTATCAATGCCTTTGCCAGCTTTACCGAATCGTTACCCGTTGCACTGGTATCGTAAAAATTCATCTGCACCATGCGCAGCTTCAGGCTGTCCATATAGGCCGCGCTGTCGGTCTTGTAATCCGGCATCACACACCATTTTTCGTCCTTATGTTCTGCAATGAACTTCCTAAGCTCGCGCTTGAGCAGGAAATACTGTTCAAACTTAGGCTCCAGCGCTTCCAGGGATTGGCGAAGGGTGTTGGTCTCATAAGCGGCACTGAGCATGCTATCGAGCCTTATGCGGATCCGGTGCGGCTCCCACATACGCTTGATCAGGCTGTCCTCTATTTTCAAACGGCCATGATGCAGGTGGTTGGCCATGACAAAGTAAGCATCCGTGATCAACAGCTCTACCTCTGCCAAACGCGCGGCATCTATCTGCCCGGTGGCACTATCGGTAAGATGCGTGGAGATGCTGTCGATCTTCTGCGAATGATAATCACGCGGGAAGAGGCCATACTGGCGGGCATTACGGATAAGGCGCTGTAAAATGAAGAAACGTGTGTCGAACACCCCGTCCTTGCTCCACACGGGCTGAAATTTCTTGGAAGAATAAAAATCGGCAATGTATTTTGCGGTAAGCAATGTATCCTGGCTCACCACCAGCGGCTTATTGGTATCGAGCTTGCTTAGTTCCTTTTCCAGGTATTTGACAAGATGAGGATCGATCTCTTCCGGTGTTTTAACAAGATCCACCTGGGGTGGTGTGACCGACTGCTTACATCCAATGACCAGGAAAGCGATGAGGGATATTGATAAAAGAGAGCGAAACATTACCGCACAAAGGTACGAAAAGGAAGGAAATGAAGCTTTATTGACTGCAATACAACCAATCGTTCATAACTATTTGATGGAGGTTTCAAGGTTTCCATTTTATATTTGCTTTATGGAAAAGAGATGGAAAATAAAGGAGAAAAGCGATGAGGGGGTGGTGAATACACTTTCAGGAGCATTGAATATCAGCCCCGTGCTGGCCAACCTGCTGGCACAAAGGGGAGTAAAAACCTTTGAGGAGGCCAAGCAGTTCTTCAGGCCCCAGCTAAGCGACCTGCATGATCCTTTTTTAATGAAGGATATGGACAAAGCCGTTGCCCGCATTGAAAAGGCCATTAAAAATGGCGAACATATTTTAGTGTATGGCGATTATGACGTGGATGGCACCACCGCTGTTGCATTGATGTACACCTTCCTTTCTTCCTTTTATGATAAGGTGAGCTTTTATATTCCTGACCGCTACAAGGAAGGCTACGGTATTTCAACAGCCGGGATAGATTTTGCGCACGACAACGATCTTACACTCATCATCGCCCTCGACTGCGGCATCAAATCGGTGGAAAAGGTGGAATATGCCAAAACAAAAGGGATAGATTTCATCATCTGCGATCACCACCTACCTGGCGAGCAGATCCCGGATGCCGCAGCTGTGCTGGACCCAAAGCGCGCTGATTGTACCTATCCTTATAAAGAGCTTTCAGGCTGCGGGCTGGGCTTTAAGCTGGCACAGGCCTACGCCCAAAAAAACAATATCCCTTTTGAAGCGCTGGGATCGCATCTCGACCTTGTAGTGGTGAGCATTGCTTCCGATATCGTTCCTATCACAGGCGAGAACCGTGTGCTGGCTTTTTACGGCCTCAAACAGATCAATTCCTCCCCGCGCCAGGGAATAAAGACCTTGCTTGAGCTCAACAACATCAAAAAGGAGCTTACCATCACCGATCTTGTTTTCATCATAGGCCCGCGCATCAACGCTGCCGGCCGTATCGATACAGGAAGGAAAGCGGTGGAACTACTGATCTCTTCCACACCTGAAGTGGCCATGGAATCAAGCATAGGCATCAACAAAACAAATTTAGACCGTAAGGACCTGGATGTGGCCATCACCCAGCAGGCGCTGGAAATGATCGCCACGGATAAGATCATGCTGCTGCGCAAGACCACCGTGCTGTTCGACCCATCCTGGCATAAGGGCGTGGTGGGCATTGTTGCCTCCCGTTTGACGGAAAAATATTACCGCCCAACTATTGTTCTTACAGAAAGCAACGGCCTCATCACAGGCTCCGCACGCTCGGTCAAGGATTATGATGTGTACGAGGCCATCAACGCCTGCAGTGAACTGCTGGAACAGTTTGGCGGACACAAATACGCAGCCGGACTCTCGCTGAAGCCCGAGAATCTGGAAGCTTTCTCCGAAAAATTCGAGGCTTACGTAAATAAGACCATAGAAGAGCATATGCTAATTCCTGTGATCGACATTGATGAGCAGATAGACCTGAAGGACATCACACCCAATATGTTCAATGTGCTGAAACAGTTCGCGCCTTTTGGTCCGGGCAATATGGCACCCGTGTTTGTGAGCGAGGGCGTGGTGGATAAGGGTTATGCAAAAGTGGTTGGCAACAATCATTTGAAGATGGATCTTTTTCAGCCCTCCGAGCCCCGTGCTTCTTTTTCTGCCATAGGCTTTGGCCTGGCCCAGAAATATGCTGTTGTTTCCGACAAAAAGCCTTTCTCGGCTTGCTATGTGGTGGAAGAGAATATTTTTAACGGAAATGTAAGCCTGCAGCTGAATGTGAAGGATGTGAAGGCAAATTAAATTAACCGCAAAGAGCGCAAAGGAAAAAAACCGCAAAGGGCGCAAAGAAAAAGAAAAGTGAATGTTAGTAAATGAAGAGATTATAACAGAGAATGAACTTTCAAATAGGATTATCGGCATTGCCATTAGCATACACAGATCATTGGGTCCGGGTCTTTTATAAAGTTCTTATAAGGAATGTTTGTTTCACAAACTTGTACAAGCCGGCTATCAAGTTGAGAAAGAAAAACCCATGCCGTTGATCTACGAAGGGATAAAACTGAATGTTGGTTATAGGATCGACTTACTGGTTGAACGAAAATTAGTGATCGAAGTAAAATCTGTTCAGGCATTAAATGATATTGATCTGGCTCAAACGCTAACTTATCTCAGGCTTGGTAATTTTAAGTTAGGGCTACTGATGAACTTTAATATGGTCAGATTGAAAGATGGTGTCAAAAGGGTTGTCAATAACCTCTAAACCCTTTGCGTTCTTTGCGTAAACCCTTTGCACTCTTTGCGGTTACCTATTTTCGTATCTTTTCCTTCCTGTACCGTTATAAGCACAATGAAAAGCTTCAAAACATTTACTATAACACTATTATTCTGTTCGCTGTTTTCTTCTGCATTTGCTCAGATATCGGCTCCCCTAAAGGTTACCATAATTGACAGCAGCTCAAAAGAACTCCTCGACTCTGTTACTGTCACCTTTGTAAAATATCGTAGAGGGAAGGTCAGTAACAAAAGAGTGGTCATTGTTAACAAGACAACTGCAACGGAATCTGGCTGGGGTATACTCACAGTCGAGAAAAAAGGTTATGAATCTATGACACAAATGAGGGACAGCTATTACAAAAAAATAGATTACGGTAAAAGCATCGGATATGTAATAGAGATCCCACTGAAAAAGATCAAAAGCGGGGTGAAGCTGGTGCCTAAAAGTCCCTGATCACAAATATGGTGGGAAACACCGTGTCCTCTTTCAATGCATTGACCTTCCTCACCCAATCTGGAAACAGGTAATGTGCCTTCACCGTACTGTCATTCTCCAATGTGAATTCTGCAAAGGGGCGGTCGAACTTTGGCCCTGCTTTTAAACCGAAAGTTTCAATGAGCTCGGGTTCATCTTTAATATCCCCCTGAACATCCCAATACATGATGATCTTATTTACTTCCCGTTTCGCCTGATATGTGAAGCCGGCCCCTCCCGGGAACATAATATGTATGGTACCCTGCTTTGAAAAACTGACCGCAGTATGGGATACACTGTCTTTAATGCCTCCGCCATAACTATAGCAAGTGGTGGAGAATGTTGGATAACTATCGGACGCATTATCATTCAATATATCCTCCCACCCCCTTACAGGCCGCTGCCTTCCCTGGGCGGTTGTCAGAAAATTAAAAAGGGTTGTATCGTGCGAACGTTGCGGCTTTACTTCCTGGAACGAATTGCTTAATTGAGCTATCACTGAGCGGAGCGTGTCTGAAAAGGCATTGTATTCGGTGATCTTCCATTGTTCTTTACCAAAACACAGGATCAACTCTAAGGAAGGTCCGTCACTTGGCAGGTTAAGCTGGGAAGTATCCGGTTGGAGATAATTTACTTTTGATAAGTGTGTCGCCAGACTATCCCAATAGGCCCTTGTGACCTTTCCTGTAAAGAAACCTAACTCTTTCGGCTCAACAAAATTAGCACCATAATATTTATAGGTAAGGTCACTATCCACTTCAACCGCAAACACCGGGCAACGGCCAAAGCAGCTCCCCGCAGCATAACAGATCTTATTGATCGGAGGTTTGATCCTGTCGGGTCTGCCTTTACAGGAAAGAAGAAGAGCAGATGTGAGGGATATCAGAATAAAATTTCTCATCCTTAAAAAGGCTTCGTCAGGCTCAGCCTGACATACAGGATCATTTAATAACCACTCTTCCCACCCTTCATCAGGCTCAGGGTGACCCAGCCGCACAGTTCATAGTGCATCTAAAAAACTGCACACACCTATATCATCCGTTACTTGATAACCACTCTTCCTAGTTGAGCGGAAAAAGCTTTTTTTGCCTGGAGCAGGGCTTGCTGCTCCATCACAAGGTTGATCACCTCTTCCTCATCAGCGCTTTCCTTGATCTGCTTCTGATTTTCGGTGATCATCATTTCGAGCCTGCGCATTTTAAGGGAGTACACTGCGCTTTGTATGGATCGTTTGAGCATATCCTCTTCCAGCGTAACAGGCACTTTGTGCTTATCCCAGGCGGCAAGCGTGTAGGGTGTTGCCAGTATATCCACAGCTGTTCTGCTGATATCCGGATCGGTGTGCGTGAGAAAAACATTGTTATCAAGCGGGGTGGAAAGTCCCTGTTCAATGTAATGATCGTAGAACATCTGCAGGATCTTTTGCAGGGAAGGATCATCGAACGTGATCGCATCGCTATGCAATTCATTCAAAGCATAATCCGCCACACTTACTTCCACCACTTCCATCCGGCCTTCTTCGCCCGGCACTTCCAGCTTCAGTGTCTTTGCTCCGTGCATCAATAGGATACGGATAATATCACGCTCCTGGTACGCACTGCCTGTTACTTCTATAGGCTGGGGCCGTGGCTCGGTGACCGTTTCATTGATCTGCGTGTCGGGCTGATCGTTGTTATATGTGTTCTTATCATTGAACTTTTTCCTGCGGATCTTGTTGAGCTCATTCAACAGGGTCTGCTCATCCATATCCATGATACGGCTGCACTCCTTGATGTACACTGAACGGTGAATGGGCTCCGGGATGAGAGCGATGCTTTCAACGATCTCTTTGATGAGGGTTGCGCGCCTGATAGGATCATTCTTCGCTTCTGAAAAAAGAAGATCGGTCTTGAACGCAATGAAATCCTTCGAATTCTCCTTAATGAAATTCTTCAGCACTTCTGTGCTCACTTTTTTGGAATACGAATCCGGGTCATCCCCGTCAGGGAAAAGAAGCACACGCACATTCATCCCTTCTTCCAGGATCATATCGATCCCGCGGAAGCTGGCCTTGATGCCTGCCATATCCCCATCGTACAGGATGGTGATGTTGGAGGTATATCTTTTGATCAAACGAATCTGCTCGGTAGTAAGAGAAGTACCCGAAGAGGAAACCACATTCTCAATACCCGCCTGGTGCATGCTGATCACATCGGTGTAGCCTTCCACCAAAAAGCAGTTGTCATCGGCAATGATCATCTTCTTGGCGAAATACAGCCCGTACAGCACTTTGCTCTTGTGATAGATCTCCGACTCAGGAGAGTTCACATATTTGGCCACTTTCTTATCCGCCTTGAGCGTACGGCCTCCAAAGCCTATCACGCGCCCCGTAACATTGTGTATGGGGAACATCACCCGGGCCATGAAGCGATCGAAATACTTCAGTTCGGATGGTTCGGCCTTGCTCACCACAAGGTTGGGAGTTCGGAGTTCGGAGTTCGTTCCGTCTTGATCATTTGCGACCAATTGCTGTGTGTCCGGCCGCTTTACGATGGTCAAGCCCGTTTTTTCCATGAACTCCAGCTTGTGGCCGGCCGCCAGCGCTGCATCGGTAAATCCTCTCCACTTATCCAGGCAATAGCCCAGCTGGAATTTCTCTATCATATCGGGCCGGAAGCCCCGCTCCTTGAAATAGCTCAACCCGATGGAACGGCCCTCATCGGTATTTAAAAGGTTATCGGAAAAATGTTTTTGTGCGAACGAAGAGATGACATACAGGCTTTCCCTTTCATCGTTCTGGATCTTTTCCTCAGGCGTTTGCTCTTTCTCTTCTATTTCGATGTTGTACTTACGCGCCAGGTAACGAAGCGCATCGGGATAGGTCATGTGCTCATGCTCCATGATAAAATTCACCGAGTTGCCGCCCTTGCCGCATCCGAAGCATTTATAAATGCCCCGCGCCTGCGACACATTGAAAGAAGGTGTTTTCTCGTTATGGAAAGGGCAAAGACCTATGAGGTTGACCCCGCGCTTTTTCAGGTTCACAAAATCTCCCACCACCTCTTCAATTCGGGCAGCGTCAAATATCTTGTCTATGGTATCTTTGGAGATCAAAATCCAGTATATAGATCGTTTTTAAAAGGGTAGTAAATTTAAAAAAATAAAGGGCCTTAAAAGCCATTGTTGAAACATTTATGGGCACCTTTGCGTTTAACTTAACAAGCTTCATCCCCTCAGCATAATTCATTCATATGAAGCATCTTATCTCCGCTTTTCTACTTGCCGTAATCGCCTGTTCCTCATGTAAAAAGAAGGAGGATCCCCAATCGGTGGTAAGCTATAAGGTAAGTGTCAGCAATTCCACCAGCATCTCCTTTACGTCCATTTATTCAGCCGATAACAGCACCCAGACCACCGGGCCCATCACCACCACCACCTGGTCATCGGCTAATTTTGAGAAAAAGCGGGGCGCGCATGTGAGCTTTACACTGGATGGAGGCAGCGGGAACGGGGATTATTCTTTCTCTATTTTTGTGAATGGCAGCATGGTGAAGAATGGCACGTTCAGCATGCCCTCGGCACCCAAGACCATTGAAACGGATATTTTCTGATCAGGCCTTTTTCTTCAGCGCTATCTTGGTGGAATCAATATCCAGCAGCTGCTGGTAGAATTTTTTGAATTCCTCGAATTCATTCACATCGATCACGCTTGTATTGAAGGCCTGGTATTTTTCCACCAGCAGGCCGTTCTTTGTTCTCTTAAAGCTTACACGGTAGGTACCGTATTTGCCATGCAGGTTCACATCCTTGGGCATCTCCAGCAGGTCGTATCCATCGGGGAACGTGAGTTCCACGCGCTGGAACGTAGGCTCCACCCTTACAATGTCTTCTACATCCAATGCTGTTTGCCTGTTTTTGGATAAGATGGCAGGATGCGTATTTACCGGTGTCATGTAAGGGATGCGGAACACCAGCATGCTGGCCACGCGGTCGCAATAGTTGAACGCGTTGAGCTCATAGCTCGAAGTAAGTGGCGAAGAGATATCGAGCAGGTTATCGAATTTGTAATCCACCAGGTTGAGGTTCTCAAAAAGTCCTTTACCCAGCATGCTTACGATATAATTCTTCTGCTCTTCCTTATTCGTTTGTGTAAGGTATTCACGGATATTCCCACCGATGGAGCCGCGGTGAACAGCATTCACGGTGATATCCGTGGAACGGTCGGAGTTCAATTTGGCTTTGATCGTGATATCCGCCTTATTCTTCATGGTATCTATATGATCACGCGGCAGCTGCACAAGTTCCTTTTGTCCGTCCTTGATCAGCAGTCCCCAGGCATCGGCATCCATGGTAGGCAAGATGTACCAGGGGTAAAAATCCGTTGTCATATCCAGGTAATTCAGCTTGCCATCCAGGTAATATCCTGCAATGCAATGATTGAAATAGATGCTTGGCAGTGCTTTCATGTGGAAGTAATCGTTGGTCTTCACCAGCACATAATACGATTCAACACCCACCTGCCTGAGCATGGTGATCATTAGCGTAGCTACGTCCTTGCAGTCGCCAATGCGTGAGCAAAGGGTCTGGCCCGGATCCTTGGGCACATAACCAGATTGCAGGAACGTGACGTAAGAATATTTGATCTCACGGGTAAGGTAATTGTAAATGGTCTCCACCTTTTCCTTTTGCGTCATCCCCGGCTTGATGATGGAATCCAGGATCTCTTTGATCTCATACCCTGCTTCCAGCTTCCGGTAGGTCTTGCGCTCGTACCAGGTCACCAGCTTGCTCCAATCGGGCATAGTGCTCACCATGATGCTTGCCCATTTATCCATCTTATCGATGGGCGCTTCTTCTATCGCTACGGCCGGAACGTTGTGCAGGTCCCATTTATAAAAATCAAATCCTTTTTCAGTTCGCTTTTGAACCTCCCCGTTCAGCTTATGGTCCATGTACCCGAAATACTGACCCTGGGGCACCGCTATCTCGTATTTTTCATAATACACAGGAGCTTCAAAGTTCAGGTAGGTACGGGTATAATATTCGTTGGTGATGGTGTTGGCAGCCACCGAATAGATACTGCTGCCTTCGAGCTGGATGATGTCGCCTGCTTCCAGGTTCTTGAATACCTTATACCCTCCCCTTCCATCGGGGATCACCTCCGCGCCATTCTTTTTGATGATACGTGCGCTCTTGATATTTCCCAAAAATCCGAAATCGTATTCTATCCATTTTTTGGTGCCGGCATCCGTTAGGATCTTGACCATGAATTTCTGGTAGATCTCCGTTTCATGCTCAGGAGTGAGCACCTGGTCCTTGGTATACAGCAGCACCACCGATTCTTCATCTTTGTATTTCTCTTTCCATTCCTCCTGCTTCAGGATATCATTGAAGGCGGGAGTAGTGAACATCTTCTTGTACTGCTTCAGTCCTTCTATCTTCTCAATTTTAAGATCGATGCTGCTGCGGGAGGAGTATTTGCGCGCCTGCTTGAAATATTCCAGGGCCTTGTCCTTATCCTTGCGCTCATAGCAGGCATCCCCGGCCAGCTCATAATAATCGGCCTTGTAAGGCTTGAACTGCAGTGCCGTTTTCAGCTCGTTCTCACAGGCATCGTACTTCTCTTCCTCAAAAAGATATTTGGCCTTTTCGTAATGATGCTCGCTGTTGTATGGCTGAATGGTGATAAGCTCATCGTATAACGAAAGCACTTTGGCATTGTCGTCCTTGGATTTGAAATGCTCAATGAGGTTGTAATAATCACCTGTGTAAAAGAATTTCTTCAGGTACTTTTGCGTGCGCTTGATATCACCACTGTATGATTGCTGCTTTTCTTCCTTGAAATTCTCCTTCTTCTCCTTTTTCTTGTCGGACAGGTTCTGCTTCAGGCTGCTTTTAAGATTACTCTCGTATTCCGGGTACTTTTTGATGATGCCTTTGATGTATTCTTCCTTCTTATCGGGCTCGCCTTTCTTTTCATAATATTCGATGTAGCGTTTGATCACCTTCATGTTGGAAGGGGAGATCCGCGCCAGATTGTCCAATGCAGCCAGGTATTTGTCCTCATCGTTATTCTTATCTATTTCCTGCAGTTTCTGGAAAAGGATCTCAAAGATGGGTGTTTGATCCTGGTCAATTCCGTTCATCACCTCATACGCTTTCTCCTTTTTGCTGTTCTCAAAATAAACAAGGAAGGCCAGGTATTTGGCCAGGATAAGATCCTTGTGTGAGCGCTGGTACTTTACAAAGTACTCCTCGTACTTGGCACCCTGGTGATATTTGATGCAGGCCTGTGCCAGCGCATAGTGATCGAAAAGATCGGTAGGATCCTTGGCGAGCTTTGCTTCAAAATGGTTAAGGACAAAAAAGGAACTTATCACAGGATCGTAATCAGCTTTCGGACTTGACCCGGTGGCTGTCGTTTTGATGTCAGTGAACAGATCTCCTTTGGCATCCGTGATCCTTAATTGAAAATCCCCGGAAGAAGAGCTGCTTTTACGATTGAAACCGCCACCCCTGCTGTAGGAAGAATAGAGGTCATCATAATTGAAATTGAAAAGGTCAAAGGTGGATCTGGTCTCCTTGCTGTAGGTGGATGATTTGAGGAGCAGGCGGTGCGTTCCTGCTTTCACCTTCACCTCCACGATCTCGTTATCCCACTCCATAGAGGTGTTCTCATTGTTCTCATACACCAGGTCATTGTCGAGCCACAGCTTAACCGGATCATTACGGCTGATGCGCAATTGAATGGTACGGTCATCGGGCACATCAAAAAACAGGTTGGCAAAATAGGTGGCGCTGTTGCGCGGCATTAAAAAATCACGGAAGGCCACAGGCTCACTGTTGTCGCGCGAGGGAGGGTTCACCCATTTAAGCTCATCCCCATCCTCATCCACATAGGTCTTTGATGGGTTGTACTCTTCCTTCTCCACCTCAAAAGGGGTGATGTGTCCGCTGCCATTGAGGTTCTTGAACGGCCCTATGAAGGTCCATTGGTAATTCCCGAACACCGCATCATACACTTTTTTGCTGTCGGAGAATTTGCGGTTGTAATTATCCTTATCGGCCTTGCTCAGCTGTGCGTCCAACTTGGCGCGGGTGCTCAGCGAAGGCTGGGAGATGATCTTATCTGCACTGCCTTTGTATTCGTTGCTGAAAAGCATGAACAGGCTCTCATCCCAATGATTGTTGATGAGGGTATTGATGTATTTGGAATACGAAAGCTGGTCGCCCGTAACATCCGAAAGATAGATCATGCCCTTCAGCGCAGATTCATTGGTGCTGTCCTGCTTCAGCGCAAGCAAAAAATCCTCCTGTGCCTTTTTATGATCGTTCTTCCTGATCGCATCCCAGCCATCCTGCGAAAGCGCAAGCAATGGCGCCCAAACAATAAGGGCGAGGAGAAGTACAGCTCGTTTGAACATGTTCATATACTAAAGATAACGGGGAAATGCGTTGAAACGTTAAGCGGGCAGAAATTATTCGAGGGTGATGGAGGTAGATCCCACCACTACATCATCTGTAGTGATCTCCACCAGGTATTTCCCCGGCACGAACTTGATATCGGTCTTGGCAGTGTAAACCGTTACAGGTGTATCCTCGTTGTTATAGCTCACTGTTGTTTTAGCGGCATAATATCCTTTGGAATTATTGAACTTGAATGTATTCGATTCATCCGTTGATTTGGCCAGCTCTTTCCCGTCAGGTGTAACAATGCGCAGGTAAACGGTGCGGTCGCCTTTTTTGGCGATCAGGTTCTCACCGAGTGTAAAGGTCACCTTGATCTTCTCCACACGTTTTGCTGTGGTGGTGGCAAGCTCTTTCTTGCCTCCTGATTTATACCGCACACCGGTGATCTTTATTCCGCTCGCCTTGAGCACCGAGCCCAGGGCCACCGTATTGGTAAGATCGTCCTTTTGCTTGTTGAGCTCAGCGGTCTTATCCTTTTCCTTCACCAGGTCGCCTTCCACTTTTTCCTTTTGGGCAACGATCACTTTATTCAGCCTTCCGAGCGAGTCGAGCTGGGTAACAAAATGCTTCATGATCTTACGCAGGGTCTCCGCCTCTTTCTCGAGCTTAAAAATAGCGTACGAATCACCTTTGTGCTTCTCTGCTTCAATCTGCATCTGCTCTATCTGCTTGATCTTCTCATCCAGCTCCGCACGCATCTTTTTGTCGCTGGTCTGCAGACCTTCGTACTCCGCTTTCAGCTGAGCCAGGTCATTCTGCAGTGAATTGCTTTTCTCCACGTACACGATCCTGTCCTTCTCTATGGTCTCTATACGGGTCTTCTGATCGAAGAACTGCCAGGTAAGCAATCCGCATACGATCACCAGCACCGAAATGATGCTCAGGTAGAAAAAGTGGAGCTTTCTCTTCTCCTCTTTGTTGTTATCCTCTTGTATGGGAACGCTCATGGGCGGTATGGTGCTGGTTTTGTACGGATCTTTTCCGTTCTAAAGACATGAAAATTGACGCTTTTCCATAAACAAGGACCTGCTGTTGCATAAATCGCAAAAAAACCTGTCCTCTTATTGATCCATCCTTACCGGTGAAGTAAAAACCCACAGGAAAGGAGTCCGGGATCACAAAAACCCGTTTTGATTCGCCTCCCTGCCACCCCACTTTTGTGAATGTAAAACGCACCGGTTTTCACTTGCAAAGATAAGGAAAATAAGGGGGGAGCCGGTTGCAGGCCAATGACTTATCAACACTGAAATCCTAAAAAATGTTAAAAGACCTTTTGTCCCTCGTGTTCCCCAGCGTATGTGCCTCCTGCGGCCGTTCGCTTTACAGCACCGAAGATTGTGTTTGCACTGTTTGCCATTACACCCTTCCACAGACCGATTTTCACAAGCGACCGGACAACCCGGTTGCAAAGCTTTTCTGGGGGCGCGTTCCGCTCCAGGCCGCTGCCTCTTATTACAGCTTCAGCAAGGGAGGGAAGGTGCAAAAGCTGGTACACCAGCTTAAGTACAGAGGCAAAAAAGAGATAGGGGTTACGCTTGGAAGATTTTATGGCGGTGAGCTCAGGCAGAGCGCTGCTTTTGCAGATGTGCACATGATCGTTCCGGTACCGCTTTTTGCCGATAAGCTGAAAAAGCGCGGCTACAACCAGAGTGAATCGTTTGCGCAGGGGCTGGCACGGGGCATGGACCTGCCCCTGGATACACGTTCACTGCAGCGGGTAAGGCCCACCGAAACACAGACCAGGCGCTCGCGCTTTGAGCGCTGGAAGAATGTGGAAGATGTTTTCAGCGTGCTGGACAAGGAAAAGCTGCAGGGCAGGCATATTTTGCTGGTGGATGATGTGGTGACCACCGGTGCTACGCTGGAGGCCTGTGCGCAGGCCCTGTTAAAACTGCCCGATACCAGGGTGAGCATCGCCACCATTGCTTTTGCAGCGATATGAGGTCAGAAGAATTTGCCTATGGATGCACCGCCTTCCAGTCCCCACTCCCCATTGTTGTAAAGCAGTTTTGCACCGATGTGAGGCTCGAAGAAAAGCTTGTTCCTGAATTTGAAACAAAAGCGCGTACCTGCATCCCCGCTGAAATTGAATTCCTCACCATACGTGCTTTCTTTAACGCGGTAATCGCATTGCAGGGGATTGATGTAAGGCACCAGCTCCATTTTATTCCCTACCGGGATGCTGTACCCGGCTCCTTCGGGCACAAGCAATAAAATAACGGCCAGCCAGCCCACTCCCTTCTCTCCGATGGAATTCACCACCAGGGCCGTTCCTCCTGCTCCACCCAAAGTGGAATGTGCATAGAAGCCCCCGTCTGAAGTGGTGCCGAATCCGAAATGATAGTTGAGATACCAATGCCTTCCTACGGAGAACTGCAGGTTCAGGCCTGCCGACTGAAAGCTCTTTCCGCTGAAAAAAATATCCTCCGCCATGAACGACACTTTATCGGGATGCACATAAGTAGTGGTATCCTGTGCGCTGGCGCAAAGAGCGAACAGCGGTAAAATGGCTGCGAGAACCACACGCATGAAAGGAGGCATGAGCAAATGTATAGAAAAAGGTATGCCTATAAAAAAGTATCTTTGTCGCTCAGCAATTTTGTATATGGCCGAATCGTTCGATATAAAAGGTACCACAAAGAAAGAGCGCTATGCTTCCCTTTTGCCGCAGCTGAAAGCCCTGGTGGAAGGAGAGCCCGATCGTATTGCCAACCTGGCCAATATCATGTCGGGGTTAAAATATGGTATGGGTTTCTTTTGGGTGGGGATCTATTTTGTGGATGGCGGGGAGCTGGTGCTTGGCCCGTTCCAGGGACCGGTGGCCTGTACGCGCATCAAAAAAGGCAAAGGCGTTTGCGGGCAGGCCTGGGAAAAGAAAGAAAGCATAGTGGTGCCCGATGTGGCTCAATTCCCCGAGCACATTGCCTGCAGCACAGATTCCCGTTCCGAGATCGTTGTTCCAATTATGAAAAAAGGAGAAGTTGTTGCAGTGCTGGATGTGGATAGTGACAAACTGAATGATCTTGATGAAATGGATAAGCGTTATTTGGAGCAAATCGCAATAATGATCGGAAATTTAATTTGATACATATTTCATGTTTTTTTTAACCGCAAAGAACACAAAGGGTTTACGCAAAGGACGCGAAGGGTTTTTCGCTAATATCTTTGCATTCTTTGCGCTTTTTTTCTTTGTGCTCGTTTCGGCCGGCTTTTTTACGGGCTGCGCGCAAATGCTGATCCCGAATGGAGGACCGAAAGATGATTCTGTACCTCGTGTTGTACGGGCCATACCAGCCAATGCCTCTGTTGATTTCAAGGGGAAGGAGATCCGTATCGTCTTCAATGAATACATCCAGCTGAAGGATGTGAATAACCAGCTGATCATCTCACCGCCATTGGAGGAACAGCCCGAGATCAAGTTGATCAAATACAAAACACTCAGCATCACTTTTAAAAAGCCGCTCAAAGAGAACACCACCTACACGATGAATTTTGGAAGCGCCATTGCCGATTACAATGAAAGCAATGTGCTGGATAATTTCCAGTATGTTTTCTCCACCGGGAGCTTCATTGATTCGCTTTCATTGAGCGGGAAAGTAGCATATGCCTTTGATCATAAGACAGAGAAGGGCATCCTGGTGATGCTGTACGATGACCTAAGCGATTCGGCCCCTTACAAAGTGCTTCCTTCTTATTTTACAAAGACGAAGCCCGATGGGAGCTATACCATCAATAACATACGTGCCGGCAAATACAAGGTCTTCGCGCTGAAGGATGAGAACCGCAACTACAAATACGATGCTGCGGCTTTGGAAGTGATAGGCTTTGCCGATCAGCCCGTTGAGATATCAAAGAATGCCAGTGTGGACCTGGAGCTGTTCCGTGAGCTGCCTTCAACGCTGAAGCTGAAAAGTAAAACAGTGCTCGGATACGGGCATATCCTGTTCATATTGAATAAGGCGGCCGATCACGTTTCTGTGAAAGCACTTAATGTTTCCAGTATCCCCACAGAGATACTGGAATTCTCCAAACAAAAGGACAGCCTGGATTATTGGTTCGAGGGAGTTGCCACAGATTCACTGAAGCTGCAGCTCCTGGAAAATACGGTTCCTTTTGACACGGTGAATGTACGCCTCATGACCAAGGAGAATATGAATAAGTCATCGAAAGGCGAGAAATTGAAGCTGAACGTTACAACGAATCTCATAGAGGGACAGAAACTCGACCTGGATAGGGACGTACTATTCAGGTTTAATAATCCGGTCATAAGCACAGATCCATTGAGATTTAGAATGCTTATTGATTCAGGGTTGATCAAAAAGAATAGCAGTGAAACGAAGGTCTTTCATTACCATACTGCCTCCCTGGATCAAAAAGAGTTTCGAATCGCCAAGCTGAAGGGCGAGCTTATGGACGCATTGGTCAGTAAGAATATCAATACAGGTACCTGGGATTCAGTGTTCGTCCCTGTGTCAGGGCCTAAGTGGCAGGAAGATCATTCGTATGAATACCTGATCAAACCCGGTTTTTTCACTGATATTTTCGGCTCTAAGAACGACAGCATTAAAATAAAATTCAAAACACAGGAGCAAAAGTATTACGGTACTTTGAAATTAAAATTCAAGGCCCCCAAGAAAGGATATGTGCTGCAATTATTGGATGCAAAAGAAACCGTTCTGAAAGAGGAGTATGTTTCGGACAGCAAGGATTTCTATTACGATTACCTGGTGCCAGGATCCTACAAGCTAAAAGTGATCGTTGAGAGCAAAAGCGATAACAAATGGAACACCGGAAATTACCTGTCGAAAACCCAGCCCGAAAAAGTGATCTACTACTCTCAGCCCATTACGGTACGCTCTAACTGGGATCTGGATGTGGAGTGGAAAGTGCTGGAGTAATTAGTGAAGGTCGAAGGAGTCGGCATCTAATCCTACCGGGAAATTCTTCCTGAACTCAAGCAGGGCACTGTGAGAAAGTGAGATGGTCTGTATGCTTTCCTTATTTGGCTTGATGGTGCTCATCAGCTCTCCTTTAAAATCAATCACAGCCGAATCGCCTGAGTGGTAAATATCATTGCCGTCATTTCCTACCCTGTTCACACCTGCCACATAGCATTGATTTTCCATGGCACGCGCCATGAGCAATGTCTTCCAGGGATGGTTCCTGCGCTCGGGCCAGTTGGCTACGTAGATCAAAAGATCATAATCGGCCGAAAGGATGCCCGTATCAGGATTCTGGTGCCACCTGTTCCTTGACCAAACAGGAAAGCGAAGATCGTAGCACACCAACGGACAGATGTTCCAGCCTTTGAGCTTTACGATGAGTTTTTTACCGCCTTCCAAATAATGTTCATTCTCTTTTCCGTAACGGAAGAGGTGGCGTTTGTCATAGCTCTCAAAACTCCCGTCCGGCTGCATCCATAAAAGGCGGTTATGATATCCTCCCATGTCCTGCACTGCGACACTTCCTGTGATCACACAATTCTTCTTCATGGCCATTTCTGCCATCCACTTCATGGCAGGGCCATTCACCGGCTCGGCCAGCTCCTGTGGTTTCATGGTAAAACCTGTGCTGAACATTTCGGGAAGAATGATGAGATCCGTAGTATCATTTATGGCGTTCAGCTTCCTGGAGAACATGTCGAGGTTGGCCGGAATATTCTCCCAGTGAAGGTCGCTTTGTATAATTGTTACTCTTAGATCCTTATTCATAAGACGCGGTGTAATTAAAAAAAATGACACGGGGACACGGAGTCGAGATCACTTTATGAGCCAGTCTCCGGAATTATCTATCATTATCACGATCTGTCCAATGATCTTCTCATATTCTTTATCCAATTTTTCAAACTCCAACTTTGTAATATATTTACTTTTGTAGGCTACTTCGAGCCATACTTGCGTTTCGGCTGCTTCTGCTTCTGAATCACTTAGTTTAGATATAAAGGCTTTCTCATACCTGCGCTTTCTCCAAGCCTCACCAATATTTGCACAAACCGAGCGGGACGATCTTCGTACCTGGTCGGTTAAAGAATATGTCTCTTCTTTAGGAAATCGCTTACTTATTTCAAATATTTCCATTAAGCTATCCATAGCTGAGTTATAAACCCTCAATTCTCTGAAATGCCTGATATTTGCCATATTAAAATTGATTTGTTAGTACGAGATTTTCTCCGTGTCCCCGCGTCTTTTTTTTCGCGTCCGCTAAATCGAGACCCCAATTTTAATTTGAAATCAGATCTTACAAAGTATCTCCGCGGCTGCTTCAAGCGTTTCTTCCTTCTTGGCAAAACAAAAACGCAATACTTTATTATCGGTGGGCTTATGATAAAAAACGGATACCGGGACAGATGCGATCCCGCATTCCTTTACAAGCTTGACAGCATAGTCGGTATCCTTATCCTTGCTCATATCTTCGTATTTCAGCAATTGAAAATAGGTGCCGGGAGATGGCTCGAAAGAGAATTTTGAATTCTTGATGAGCTTATTGAAATAGTCGCGCTTCTTCTGGTAGAATTTACCCAGGTCGCTGTAGTTCTTTTTCTTTTTCAGGAATTCGGCCAGCGCCATCTGCACCGGTGTATTTACTGCGAATACCAGGAACTGGTGCACCTTCCTGAATTCGGCCATAAGGTTGGCCGGGGCAACGCAATAGCCCACTTTCCAGCCGGTGGTATGGAATGTTTTTCCAAAGGAGGAGATGATAAAGCTGCGCTCTGCCAGCCTGGGAAACCGGGAAACACTTTGATGCTCTTCCCCGTCAAAGATGATGTGCTCGTACACTTCATCGCTCACGATAACGATCTCGGTATTCTTCACAAGCTTTTCCAGCTCCTGCATATCCTTTTTGCTCATCACAGCACCGGTCGGGTTATGAGGCGTATTGATGATGATCATTTTGGTATGATGGCTGATCAGCTTTTTCACCTGGTTCCAGTCTATGGTGTAATCGGGAGCTTTGAGCTGTACATAAACAGGTTTGCCTCCATTCAATTCTATGGCCGGTGCATAGCAATCATAGGCCGGCTCAAAGATGATCACCTCATCATCCTCATGCACCATGGCTGTGATAGCAGTGTAAATGGCCTGCGTGGCCCCTGCTGTTACGGTGATCTCACTTTCCGGGTCGTATTTGGCACCGTAGAGGTCAAAGGTCTTTTCGGCAATGATCTCGCGCAGGCCCATCACGCCCGCCATGGGTGCGTACTGGTTAAAGCCGTCCTTCATGTATTTATTCACCAGCTCTACCAGTTCCTCGGAAGAGGAAAAATCAGGAAAGCCCTGGGAAAGATTGATGGCGTTATGCTCAGCGGCCAGGCGCGACATCACCGTAAATATGGTGGTGCCTACACGGGGCAATTTGGAAGTGATCACATTGGGATACGTAGGCATATGCAGTTATGGGATAAGGAGTTTAAAGTTAAGAGTAAATCGCCATTCATGTATCAATCCCCCTGAAATATCTGCTGGCGGGGAATATTTTCCACTCTTAAAATAGGAGGCATTCGGGATGGGCGGGTCCGAAATAAAAATTATCTTTGCGCCTCAAATTAAAAATTCAGCAACATGGTCATTGAGAATAAAAAAGTGGTGTCGGTAAAATACACGTTATTCACACCAAGCAAGATCCTGGGAGAAGAATCACAGGTAGAGAAAGCCGATGAGAACCATCCCCTCGTTTGGCTCTATGGCACAGGAGGAATGATAGAGGATTTTGAGGCCAATCTTAAAGGGAAAAAAGCGGGCGACACCTTTGATTTCCATATCAAATCAGAGAATGCGTATGGCAAGCAGGACCCGACCTACATCGTGACCATTCCGCTCGATGCTTTTCGCGGTAAGGATGGCGCCATCGATACAAACATGGTAAAAGTTGGCAACACCCTTCCTATGGTAGATAACAATGGAAATCACCTGCAGGGAACTGTCATCGAAGTTTCGTTAACAGATGTGAAAATGGATTTCAACCACCCTATGGCAGGCAAGGACCTTCACTTTATCGGTGAGGTGCTTGAAGTACGAAATGCTACGGAGGAAGAACTGGCGCACGGGCATGTGCACGGGCCGGGCGGACATCATCATTGATATTGATCCCTTAAGCATACAGTAAAGACGCCTTCAGGGCGTCTTTTTTATTTCAGTACGTACCGGATGGAAATGGCGGCATCCCAGAAGCGGAAGCCCGGATTGATGAAATCGAACATGGGCTTTACATCCATGCCCCAGTTGATGGAAGAGCCGGTGATGAAATAATCGATGCCAAAGATCCCGTCCACTCCGAAATTGAAGGCGGTCTCCACATCCTTATCAATGTAATAGATCCCCCCGCGGTTCTTATAGTAGCCCCCATCGTAATATCCAACGTGCGCTCCAAAGCCATACACCAATGCCAGGTGTGCTGTTCTGAATGCCTTATAGTTATGGAACTCGTACAAGCCTGTAAGAGAGAATCCCTTTGAATCGAACTGGTAAGCGGCTATGCCTTCGATCGCAGAGCTGTTGGAAAGGAATGCCTTGTAGGTAAGACCCGAACCGAAGCCCAGGCGCAGTCCAATGGCATTCGTATAGTTTTGTGCGAATGTGCTGGAACAAATAAGCACCAGCAGGCATATCATTGCTCTTTTGATCATTGGCAGTTTTTATTTTCTGGCGAAAAAGAAAGGGGCCGGAGCCCCTTCTTATCCGCATTATAGTTATTCTTACTTTTTAATGGCCTTTGCTTTTTCACGCATCACCCCTACCAGCTGAGCGATCGCCTTTTCCTTGATAGGCTGGTGGATCGCGTTTGGAATGTTGTTCTGTGAAACAACAGGCGTGATGTGCTCATCGTACATGGAGTTGGCCTGGTTGTTCAGTGCCGACTCGAGCTCATTACCGGTCAGGTTCTTCAATTCATCCTTTGCAGGACTGTTCTTGCCTTTTTGAACGAGATCCTTTACAAGCGAGCCTACATACGCTGCCTTGATAGCACCGCCCACTCCGGGAACGTTGCTGAAATTGTTGAAGAGGAATTTTATCATGGTGTTTGGTTTTATGTTCCGGAGGAATATCCGGTAACGGGTGTTACATTTTAAAATTTGCCCATAAATACTCCCTGTTCATACGTGCGATGTTCTCCAGCGAGATCTCCTTCGGACATTCCGCTTCGCATGAACCGGTATTGGTGCAATTACCAAATCCCTCTTCATCCATCTGTTTTACCATATTCATGGCGCGCGCTTCGCGCTCCACCTGCCCTTGCGGCAACAATGCAAGCTGTGAGATCTTAGCTGAAACAAAGAGCATGGCGCTCGAATTCTTGCAGGCTGCCACACAGGCACCGCAGCCAATGCAGGCTGCTGCTGCAAATGCATCATCCGCATCCGGCTTAGGCACGGGCAGGCAATTGGCATCCTGCGCATTGCCCGTATTCACGGATACAAATCCCCCGGCTGCAATGATGCGGTCGAACGCGCTGCGATCCACGGTAAGGTCCTTCAATACAGGGAAGCCCTGTGCTCTCCATGGCTCAATGGTGATGGTCTCACCGTCCTTGAACGCACGCATATGAAGCTGACAGGTGGTGGTGCCTTCCCACGGACCATGCGCACGCCCGTTGATGTACATGCTGCACATGCCGCAAATACCTTCACGGCAATCGTGATCGAAAGCCACCGGCTCCTCGCCTTTGTTGATCAGCTGCTCGTTCAGAACATCTATCATCTCCAGGAAAGACATGTCGGTGGAAATATCGCTCACGTTGTAGGTGACGAAATTCCCTGCTTCCTTGCTGTTCTTCTCTTTCCAGCACATTGGGATCCTAAGCTTAGAATTCCACGTGGACAAGTTGTCGCG
>JADMIO010796540.1_pt1 | contig 39800 bp, 30 predicted proteins | sample 8958161 | NCBI WGS metagenome assembly JADMIO01 (sample SAMN16585339, study PRJNA669376) | soil metagenome | isolation source: Crop rotation soil | place: USA: Cullars Rotation, Alabama | collected 2011 | reverse complement strand
CTTTCCCGTAAACTTCACATCCCGACCACATACAGGCAAAGTAATGGCATTACCGCGAGCCATTACTCCTACGCGCGCAATTAACGAATCCACCATCGGGGCAGCTGGTGTCGATAACGAAGTATCTTCAACCGGTTGAGTATTGAGCGTATGTTTTGGAATAACAGGCGCACGCTTCATTATCTAATCTCCCAGCGTGGTTTAATCAGACGATCGAAAATTTCATTGCAGACAGGTTCCCAAATAGAAAGAGCATTTCTCCAGGCACCAGTTGAAGAGCGTTGATCAATGGCCTGTTCAAAAACAGTTCTCATCCGGATCTGACCTTTACCAACTTCATCCGTTTCACGTACAACATTTTTTAGAACCATGCTTCCCCAGGCATCCCGAATTTGCTCCTCCATCCACGGGGACTGAGAGCCATTACTATTGCTGTATTTGGTAAGCAAAATACGTACATCAGGCTCGAACCCTTTAAGATCAACGTTCTTGAGCAGATCACGAAGCATATCGAAAAACTGCAGTGCGGAGGTGTAGTCAAACAACTCAGCAGGCGTGGGAACAATCAGCACATCAGCAGCACATACGACATTAATCGTGCCGATACCCAGGTTAGGCGCGCTGTCAATAACTATGACATCATAGTCATGAGCAACAGTTTCAATGGCCAGTCGGAGCATCAGGTGTGGATCGGTGGGCAGTTTACCTTCATCAAATTTGCCCATTAACTCAGTTTCAATACGGTGCAGAGCCAGACAGGAAGGAATAATGTCAAGCCCCGGCCAGCAAGTGGGCTTTATTGCATAAGTGACATCGTCCTTTTCCCCAAGATAGAAAGGCAGGAGAGTGTCTTCTGCATGAATATGAAGATCTGGTACCCATCCGTGATACATTGAGGCTGTTCCCTGGGGGTCGTTACCTTCCACGAGCAAAACACGTAGCCCCTTCAGAGCCAGATCCTGAGCAAGATGAACAGAAACTGAGGTTTTGTAAACGCCTCCTTTATGGGCAGCAACCCCGATCACCGGTGGAAATACGTCTTCAGCACGTCGCAATCGCGTACCAAACACATCACGCATATGATTAATTTGTTCAATTGTATAACCAACACGTTGCTCAACCCGTCCTCGAATTTCCATATCCGGGTGCGGTAGTCGCCCTGCTTTCTCGGCATCTCTGATAGCCTGAGAAGAAACCCCAACTAAATCCGCTGCTTCACCTATTCTCCAGCGCCGGGTTATTTTCCTCGCTTCCGGGCTGTCATCATTAAACTGTGCAATGGCGATAGCCTTCGTCATTTCATGACCAGCGTTTATGCACTGGTTAAGTGTTTCCATGAGTTTCATTCTGAACATCCTTTAATCATTGCTTTGCGTTTTTTTATTAAATCTTGCAATTTACTGCAAAGCAACAACAAAATCGCAAAGTCATCAAAAAACCGCAAAGTTGTTTAAAATAAGAGCAACACTACAAAAGGAGATAAGAAGAGCACATACCTCAGTCACTTATTATCACTAGCGCTCGCCGCAGCCGTGTAACCGAGCATAGCGAGCGAACTGGCGAGGAAGCAAAGAAGAACTGTTCTGTCAGATAGCTCTTACGCTCAGCGCAAGAAGAAATATCCACCGTGGGAAAAACTCCAGGTAGAGGTACACACGCGGATAGCCAATTCAGAGTAATAAACTGTGATAATCAACCCTCATCAATGATGACGAACTAACCCCCGATATCAAGTCACATGACGAAGGGAAAGAGAAGGAAATCAACTGTGACAAACTGCCCTCAAATTTGGCTTCCTTAAAAATTACAGTTCAAAAAGTATGAGAAAATCCATGCAGGCTGAAGGAAACAGCAAAACTGTGACAAATTACCCTCAGTAGGTCAGAACAAATGTGACGAACCACCCTCAAATCTGTGACAGATAACCCTCAGACTATCCTGTCGTCATGGAAGTGATATCGCGGAAGGAAAATACGATATGAGTCGTCTGGCGGCCTTTCTTTTTCTCAATGTATGAGAGGCGCATTGGAGTTCTGCTGTTGATCTCATTAACACAGACCTGCAGGAAGCGGCGGCGGAAGTCAGGCATACGCTGGTAACTTTGAGGCAGCTGGTAACGCTCTATGATCCAGTCGATTTTCAGAGAGACGATGCCTGAGCCATCCGGCTTACGATACTGACACAGGGATTCGTATAAACGCATGGCATACGGATTGGTGATTTCTTTTGTTTCACTAAGCCGAAACTGCGTAAACCGGTTCTGTAACCCGATAAAGAAGGGAATGAGATATGGGTTGATATGTACACTGTAAAGCCCTCTGGATGGACTGTGCGCACGTTTGATAAACCAAGGAAAAGATTCATAGCCTTTTTCATCGCCGGCATCCTCTTCAGGGCGATAAAAAACCACTTCCTTCCCCGCGAAACTCTTCAATGCCTGCCGTATATCCTTACTGGCTTCCGCAGAGGTCAATCCGAATATTTCAGCATATTTAGCAACATGGATCTCGCAGATACCGTCATGTTCCTGTAGGGTGCCATCAGATTTTCTGATCTGGTCAACGAACAGATACAGCATACGTTTTTGATCCCGGGAGAGACTATATGCCGCCTCAGTGAGGTCGTTTGACTGGACGATTCGCGGGCTATTTTTACGTTTCTTGTGATTGATAACCGCTGTTTCCGCCATGACAGATCCATGTGAAGTGTGACAAGTTTTTAGATTGTCACACTAAATAAAAAAGAGTCAATAAGCAGGGATAACTTTGTGAAAAAACAGCTTCTTCTGAGGGCAATTTGTCACAGGGTTAAGGGCAATTTGTCACAGACAGGACTGTCATTTGAGGGTGATTTGTCACACTGAAAGGGCAATTTGTCACAACACCTTCTCTAGAACCAGCATGGATAAAGGCCTACAAGGCGCTCTAAAAAAGAAGATCTAAAAACTATAAAAAAAATAATTATAAAAATATCCCCGTGGATAAGTGGATAACCCCAAGGGAAGTTTTTTCAGGCATCGTGTGTAAGCAGAATATATAAGTGCTGTTCCCTGGTGCTTCCTCGCTCACTCGACCGGGAGGGTTCGAGAAGGGGGGGCACCCCCCTTCGGCGTGCGCGGTCACGCGCACAGGGCGCAGCCCTGGTTAAAAACAAGGTTTATAAATATTGGTTTAAAAGCAGGTTAAAAGACAGGTTAGCGGTGGCCGAAAAACGGGCGGAAACCCTTGCAAATGCTGGATTTTCTGCCTGTGGACAGCCCCTCAAATGTCAATAGGTGCGCCCCTCATCTGTCAGCACTCTGCCCCTCAAGTGTCAAGGATCGCGCCCCTCATCTGTCAGTAGTCGCGCCCCTCAAGTGTCAATACCGCAGGGCACTTATCCCCAGGCTTGTCCACATCATCTGTGGGAAACTCGCGTAAAATCAGGCGTTTTCGCCGATTTGCGAGGCTGGCCAGCTCCACGTCGCCGGCCGAAATCGAGCCTGCCCCTCATCTGTCAACGCCGCGCCGGGTGAGTCGGCCCCTCAAGTGTCAACGTCCGCCCCTCATCTGTCAGTGAGGGCCAAGTTTTCCGCGAGGTATCCACAACGCCGGCGGCCGGCCGCGGTGTCTCGCACACGGCTTCGACGGCGTTTCTGGCGCGTTTGCAGGGCCATAGACGGCCGCCAGCCCAGCGGCGAGGGCAACCAGCCGAGGGCTTCGCCCTGTCGCTCGACTGCGGCGAGCACTACTGGCTGTAAAAGGACAGACCACATCATGGTTCTGTGTTCATTAGGTTGTTCTGTCCATTGCTGACATAATCCGCTCCACTTCAACGTAACACCGCACGAAGATTTCTATTGTTCCTGAAGGCATATTCAAATCGTTTTCGTTACCGCTTGCAGGCATCATGACAGAACACTACTTCCTATAAACGCTACACAGGCTCCTGAGATTAATAATGCGGATCTCTACGATAATGGGAGATTTTCCCGACTGTTTCGTTCGCTTCTCAGTGGATAACAGCCAGCTTCTCTGTTTAACAGACAAAAACAGCATATCCACTCAGTTCCACATTTCCATATAAAGGCCAAGGCATTTATTCTCAGGATAATTGTTTCAGCATCGCAACCGCATCAGACTCCGGCATCGCAAACTGCACCCGGTGCCGGGCAGCCACATCCAGCGCAAAAACCTTCGTGTAGACTTCCGTTGAACTGATGGACTTATGTCCCATCAGGCTTTGCAGAACTTTCAGCGGTATACCGGCATACAGCATGTGCATCGCATAGGAATGGCGGAACGTATGTGGTGTGACCGGAACAGAGAACGTCACACCGTCAGCAGCAGCGGCGGCAACCGCCTCCCCAATCCAGGTCCTGACCGTTCTGTCCGTCACTTCCCAGATCCGCGCTTTCTCTGTCCTTCCTGTGCGACGGTTACGCCGCTCCATGAGCTTATCGGGTCCACTCGCGAACGCAGAAAGGCCCACCCGAAGGTGAGCCAGTGTGATTACATTTGCGGCCTAACTGTGGCCAGTCCAGTTACGCTGGAGTCACTAGTATTTAGGTGACACTATAGAAGCGGCCGCGACAACTTGTCCACGTGGAATTCTAAGCTTAGGATCCCAATGTGCTGGAAAGACATCCCCGCGTCGCTGCACAACCTGGGCTACACGGAGCTGGCCCTGGGCAACGTCGAGCGCGCACAGGACCTGTTCACCGAGGCTCTCAACATGCAGATAGAGCTTGGCAACAAGCAAGGGATGCTGGAATGCCTGTCGGGCTTGGCGGGGGTAGCCGGGGCGAAGCGCGATCCCCACCAGGCAGCCCGGCTGTTCGGATTCGTCATCGCCACGCTGGAGCAATACGGCGTCCCCATGTGGCCCGCGGAGCGCGCCGACTTCGACCGCAACCTGGCCTCCGCCAGAGCCCAACTCGACGAAGCAGCCTGGGAAAAAGCCTGGCAGGAAGGGCGAGGGTTGAACCTGGACCAGGCAATCGAAGAGTCGCGAACCCTCTCCCCCCAACCCCCTCTCCCATAAAGGGAGAGGGGGAGTAGCGCGAGCTACTTTGAAGGCGATAGCTCCCCTCTCCCCTTGTGGGAGAGGGGTTGGGGGAGAGGGGTAAACACTGGCTCAGTCCACTTCCCGTGCGCCTTGATCAGATCGACCAGCCGGTCGACGGCCTCCTCGGTGGGCACGCCCTTCTCGACACACTCCTTGCCCACGAACAGATTGACCTTATCGGGCGCGCCGCCCATGTAGCCGAAGTCGGCGTCGGCCAGCTCGCCCAGGCCGTTGACGATGCAGCCCATTACGGCGATCTTCACCCCGCGCAAGTGGCCGGTGGCGGCCTTGATGCGCTCGGTGGTCTCCTGCAGGTCGAACAGGGTGCGCCCGCACGAGGGGCAGGCCACGAACTCGGCCTTCACGGTGCGCGAGCCCGCGGCCTGGAGGATGTTGAAGGCCAGGGTTACGCGCTCGTCCGGCGTTCCGGCACCTTCCACCTCTACGCTCTGGCCGATGCCGTCGCACAGAAGGGAACCGAGTTCGATCGAGGGGGCAACCAACCCAACGTTCTGATCGCCGGCCGGGAATCCTCTACCCAGGCTACGCGCCAGGGTATAGATATGCAGAGGATACTTCCGGCCCTTCCCCAAGAGTCTCGAAGACAGAAGACGATACGCCCTTATAGTGGTTGACGGAAGAGACCTTAGCGTTCCTAACGAAAGCACAAGACCTCTATGGCCGAGGCGATGGGCGCGCTCGGCCATCTCAAGCAACCGGCTTACACTCTGAATGGGGACTCCTGTCTCGATCTCTATCGTATCGTCGTCGCCGTGGTAGCTGCTTTGCACACTCAGCCACAGCGGTACCCTGGCAGCCAGGGCAGCTTTGACTGCCTCCTCGAAACCATCCCAGTCAATAGTCTCGAAGTTGGCGGTCAATTCAATACCACCGATGCCGGCCAGTTGAGGTGCAACGAGAGCCGCGCCCGCGTAATCTTCCTTCGCATTGACTAGCAAGGCAAGCGCTGATTTGCCTGCGGCCGGGTCTTCCTCCTCGCTGCGCCGTCGCAGTTCGGCGGCCAATGGCTCTATCTTACCTAGTCCTGACAGGGGGACGCGGATCAGGTCGGGCCTTATGGCGTTCTGCCCTTTGCGCTTCGCGAGGTCAGCTACGGCTCTGAACAGGTCGCCGTCGGGCCACTCTTCGGGAGCGCCGGCATCCGCGACGACCGCGACAGGTTGCATTCCACCCACCTTAACCGCGCCGGTCGCTACTTCATACGTGGGCCGGGGCACAAAATGATAAGGATCGCGCAGGTCGGGAAGAGTGTCGAGGGCTTGATCGTCTTCGAAAGGCGACGGTCCTTTCAGGAGATCGTTGTATCGCTTCACGAGGGCGAACGCCGCTGGTATCTCGAACTCGGGCTCCTCGGTGAGGGAGACCCGTACGGTGTCGCCCAGGCCGTCGTCGAGCAGAGAGCCGATACCGGCGGCCGACTTGATACGCCCGTCCTCGGCGTTGCCGGCTTCGGTGACGCCCAGGTGGAGGGGATAGTTCCAGCCCAGGGCGTCGAGACGCGCCACCAGCAGGCGGTAGGCCGCGATCATCACCTTGGGGTTGCTCGCCTTCATCGAGAAGATCAGGTCGTGGTAGTCGTACTTGCGACAGATGGCCGCGAACTCGATGGCCGACTCGACCATGCCCTCCGGGGTGTCGCCGAAGCGGTTCATGATGCGGTCGGACAGGGACCCGTGGTTGGTGCCGATGCGTACAGAGATGCCGCGCTCCTGGCAGCGCAGCACCACCGGCTTGAACTTCTCTTCGATGCGGGCCAACTCGGCCTCGTACTGCTCGTCGGTGTACTCACGGACGTTGAAACGCTTCTCGTCGGCGAAGTTGCCGGGGTTGATTCGCACCTTGTCCGCGTACAGCGCGGCCTCCATCGCGGCGTTGGGGCTGAAGTGGATGTCGGCCACCAGCGGCACATCGATGCCCATTTCCAGGAGCCGCCGCTTGACCTCGCCCAGCGCCCGCGCATCAGCCGACGTGGGCGTGGTGATGCGCACGATCTCGCACCCCGCCTCCACCAGGCGCAGCGTCTGCGCCAGCGTGGCCTCCACGTCCTGCGTGCGCGTGGTGGTCATCGACTGCACCCTGATCGGGTTGTCGCCTCCCACCCCCACTTTGCCCACCATTACCTCGCGGGTGAGCCGCCTGCGGTACGCGTACGGCACCACCAGGTAAGGGTGCATAGGTGTTTCAGCCGCCGACTTGAGTATGACCGGCTCGCCGGCGACGTTTGAACGTTTGAACGTTTCAACGTTTGAACGTTCCAACATTTTTTACCTCACTCCTTTGTCATTCGTCATTCGTCAACGTTCCAACGTTTGAACGTTTCAACGTTCCAACGCGTTACATGCCGGGCAGACCCCGAACAGGGCGAAGTGGTCCAGATTCGTGAGGAACCCGTAATGCTGCAGCAAGCTCTGGCGCAGCGGCTCCAGAAAGCTATCTTCTACTTCTATACGCGCCTGGCAGCGCTCGCAGATGAGGTGGTGGTGGGGTTGCGTGACGATCTCGTATTCCAGCCGGCCGCTGCCCAGGTCGGTCACGTCCACGAAGCCCAGTTGGCTGAGCAACTCCAGGGTGCGGTACACGGTGGTTTTGTTCGTGTTGGGATAGCGTGCCTGCACGGCCGCGAGTATCTCGTCCACGGTGAGGTGCCCGCAGCGCTCGGCCAGCACCTCCACAACCATCAGACGGCGTGGCGTAAAGCGGTACCCGCGCGCCCGCAACTCTTGATCGATCTCTCCTGTTTTTGTGCTCACTGCTGCAATCACCTCACCTTAAAGTATACCAGATGCGGCGTGTGGCGGGTTGCAGGACGACGGACAACGTTCAACGTTCAGCGTTCAACGGCTTAACGGCTACCACCGCGACCGAGGAGCCGAACGGCAGGTCGCCCAGCCGGAGCAGGCCGCGCTCGGCCTTCATTATCAGGGTCAGCAGCTCGTTTGCGGGACGCGCCGGCACCCTGATATCCGAGCGGGCGGGCCTGCCGGTGTCTTCGGCCCCTCCGCGCCGGAACAGGCGCACGGCGACCACCACCGGGAAGAGGAGAGTGTTCCAGTACGTCACCCGCCTGATACGGAACCCGGCCGCCGATAGTTTGCCGGCGATCTCCCCTTTCGTGTAGCGCCGCGCTACGTCCGTGGCACGGTCGTGCTCGCTCCTGAGGAAGTTGTAGGCCGGCAGGTTCAGGAAGAGTCGCCCTCCCGGCTTGAGGACTCGAAACAGCTCGCGCAGCGCGGCCTGCTCGTTGGAGGTGCCGGTGTCGTTGAGCACGTCGTTGGAGATCACCAGGTCGAAGGCGCTGTTGGGGAAGGGGATGTCCATGATCGACCCCAGCCTGATGTTGCTCAGGCCGCGCTCCCGGCAGAAGTGAAGGGCGGGGGGATTGATATCGAACCCCTCGGTTTGCGTGCAGCCCGCCTCGCGCAGAGCGTGCAGGGTGCCGCCGGTGCCGCAGCCGGCGTCCAGGATCTTCAACGTACGCCGGCGCGGGTTGTTCAGCCCGGCCAGCTTGAACATCACCCCGCGCAAGCCTCGGTACCACCAGTGGGTATCCTCGGCTTCGTACATGATCTTGAATTCTTCGAACTCCAGGTCGCTTCGCTCCAGTCTCTGGTCTCTGGTCTCTGGTCTCTGGTCTCTAATCTCGCGTCATTGACCAGAGACTAGAGACTAGAGACCAGAGACTTGTCACTCGAGCTTGCCATGTAGTCTATCGTGCGTGCCAGCCCTTCGTCAAAGTCCACGAGCGTGCGATAACCTAGCTTCTCCTCGGCCATCCGTATGTCGGCCAGGGAGTGTTTGACGTCGCCCACCCGCTCGGGGGCGAACACCGGCTCGATCTCGGTGCCCAGCAGCGCGTTGATACGCGCCACAAGTTCAACCAGGGTGGTGCTCCGTCCGCACGCCACGTTCATCGCGTAGCCGATCGCCTCCTCGCGTGCGCAGGCCAGCAGGTTGGCCTCCACCACGTTGCTCACGTAGGTGAAGTCGCGCGATTGCAGGCCGTCGCCGTAGATAGTGGGCCGCTCGCCCCTGAGCACGGAGGTGATGAACGCGGGGATGACCGCCGCATATTGCGAGGTGGGGTCCTGGCGCGGGCCGAAAACGTTGAAGTAGCGGATGCTCACCGTGGGCAGCCCGTACACCAGCGCGAACACCTTGCAGTACTGCTCCCCCGCCAGCTTGTTCACGGCGTACGGCGACAACGGGTCGGTGGGCATCGCCTCGTGCTTGGGCAGGGTGGGGCTGTTGCCGTACACCGAGGACGACGACGCGTACACCACGCGCTTCACCCCGGCGTCGCGGGCGGCCAACAGCAAGTTGAGGGTGCCCGTGGCGTTGGCTTCGTGCGATGCGACCGGGTCTTGCACCGAGCGGGGCACCGAGGGCAGCGCGGCCTGGTGGAGCACGTAGTCCACCCCGCGAACGGCCCTGCCGACCGCCTCCGGGTCGCGCAGGTCGCCCTCAACGAACTCGATGCCGCCCGCCACGTGGTCCAGGTTGGACCTGCGCCCGGTCGAAAGGTTGTCGAAGGCACGTACATCTTCTCCGCGACTGACCAACTCTTCCACGATGTTCGATCCGATGAAGCCGGCCGCGCCGGTTACCAGATATTTTGACACTCTTTCACTCCCTGTTCGTTGATAATATTACGTATTGCGTGTTGCGTAACTTATAAGCGTCACTCGATCTCCTATATAATAGACTAACATATATCTAACGTACATAGTAGGCTTGTGGGAAGCAGATGAGCAAAAGGTACTGCGGAGAACAAGATAATACGCAATTCGCAATACGTAATCGCCATTAGGGGAGCAACCGACATGAAACTGAGTTATCGCTTACGCCGGCTCGCGGCCGGGGCGCTCGTACTGACTGCGTTTGCCTCGGCCTTGCCGTTTTCTGCCGGAGCAGATACGGACTTCCCCCAAACGGGCGCGAGCCTATGGGGGCCGTTCGAGGAGTACTGGAAGGCCCACGGCGGCCTGGCCCAGTTCGGTATGCCCAGGACGGGCGTGTTCCCTTCGAAGCAAGGGGGTTACGACGCCCAGTGGCTGGAGCGGGCTATGTTCACGTACACCCCCGCCAACCCCGACCCGTATAAGGTGCAGTTGCAGCTCCTGGGCAGCATACTGACCGAAAATCGCCGCTCGGAAGCGCCGTTCAAGCGGGCTGCTAATTCGGGGAAAGGGCAATACTTCGAGGCCACGGGGCACAACCTGGACGGCAAGTTCCTGCAGTACTGGCAGGGTAACGGCGGCCTGCCGCTCTACGGCTACCCCATATCCGAGGCGTTCACCGAGCGCAGCAAAAGCGACGGTAAGGATTACCTGGTGCAGTACTTCGAGCGCAACCGCTTCGAGCTACACCCGGAGAAGGCAGGCACTCCCTACGAGGTGCAACTCGGCCTGCTCGGCTCCGAGATGCTCGACCGCCAGGGCGGACCCGCGGCCTTTGCCGGCCTGGGCAACCCCAGGGCCTACCCGCCCAAGGCCGTGGGCGAGGTAGTGCCCCCGGGTGGGGTGGTGGTATCGCCGGGCGCGGGCACTCCAACAGCCGGCGAGACTACGCCCCTGCCTCCCGCCCCTGCTCTGCCTCCTACCCCGGGCTCCGTGCTGTTCGCCGCCGATTTCTCCTCGCCCGACCTTTCCGCCTGGGAGCCGCTGGCCCCTCTCGGCCCGGAGGGGTCTGTACCTGCCTCCTGGAAGGTGTTCGGGGGGGTGCTGGCGCAGACCGGTATAGCGGCGGGCGAGGGTTCGGACGACGCGGCGGTGATCGCCACGAAGGATCGTTCCTTCTCCGATTTCACGCTGGACGCCTACTTCTACGCGACCAGCGGCGAGCCGTTGGGTGCGGTGCTCCGGTTCGGCGATGCGGGCTTCTACCTGCTACGCCTTTACCCGAGCTGGGTAGGGGGCGGCACGCCCAAGGCTGTGTTGTCTCGTGTGGCGGCCGGGAGCCCCTCCGGCACGCAGGCGGCCGCCTCCACCTCCTGGCCCGGGTATACCTCCGCCCGGTGGCAGCGCCTGACGATCACAGCCAGGGGGCAGGCTTTGGGCGTGCAGGTGGACGGGCAGCGCGTACTGGAGGCCGGCGGGGCTGACTTTGCGCGGGGCGGCATCGGACTCTATGCCTACGCCGACGGCTCGGCAAGGTTTGATAACATCCGAGTGGCCCGCGTGGAGCAATAATTAACGTTTTGTAAGGTCCCTTATAAGTAGTGAACTCATATACGCATTGACTCTTATTAGTTTTTTTGATACTCTTAGCGTACAAAAGGCGAACTGTGTAGAGTATCGCTCGTCGTTGTTGTAAGAGCCGCACATTCACCGCTTGAAAGGAGGTGACCTTGATGCGCAAGAAACTGGAGGAGCTTAGGAAGCGTGGCCAGGGCCTGGTGGAATACGCGCTTATTCTGGTGCTAATTGCTATTGTTGTGATACTTATCTTGTCGTTCCTGGGAAACCAGGTGAACAATACCTTTTCCAGGGTCGGTTCCGTATTGAAGCCCTAAGAAGAAGTGTGAAATAAAACAGGAGGCAGCCAACGCGCTGCCTCCTGTTTTATTTCAGATAGAAGCCCGATGCTTACCTCCCCGAGAACGCGGTGAAAGTGTCGAGAAACTGGGGGATGGCCGGCCCGAGGATCACTACGAAGATACCCGGGAAGATAAAGAACACCATGGGCAGGAGCATCTTGACGGGGGCGGTGCGGGCCGACTCTTCGGCTCGCTGGCGGCTGCGGATGCGCATCTGGTCGGCCTGGGTCCTTAATAAGTTGCCGATGCTGGCCCCCACCTGCTCGTTCTGAAGCATAGCGGTGACGAACGAGGTCAGGTCGGGCACGTGGGTGCGCTCGATGAGGTCGCGCCAGGCGTCCTTGCGGGGCTTGCCGATCTGAAAGTCGATCATGAGCAGGGCGAACTCGTCGGTGAGGGCGTTGCGCCACCGCTGCACGACCTGGGCCAGCGCGGCGTCGAAACCCAGGCCGGCTTCCACGTTGATCGCCAGGAAGTCAAGCGCGCCCGGCAGGGACCTCATCAGGGCGCGCTGGCGCTCGGTAACCTTGCGCTTGAGCCAGAAGTAGGGCAGGTAAGCACCACTGAAAACGCCCACCCCCAGCGCCAGCAGCCACTGCGCGGGGGCGAAGGGGGAACTGCGTAGCGCCCACCCCAGGAAGACCACGCCCAACAGCACGCTGAGCGCCAGCTGCATGCCCAGGAAACCCGGCAGACGCAGCCGGTAGGGCGGCCCCATGAGGATGAGCAGGTGCTCTACGTGGTCCGAGTAGCTCCTCGGGCTGAGGCGCGCTATCCTCTGGCCGCTCGCTTCCATAAAGGGCGCGATCACCCTGGAAGCGAAGCTGGGCGACTCGTCCTCTTTGACCTCTACCTGCCCGGTGCCGACAAAGGCGGCCATGCGCTGCGAGGTGGGCGAAGGCGTGAAGATATAAGCGATGCCGAGCGCCCCGAAGAGCGCCGACAGCCCGGCAAGCACCGCCGCGCCCAGGCTGATCATCTGCTCACGCGGGGGTAGAACGCTCCCTTGAGCCGCAGGGGGCTGGGCCTCGGGCGTGTTGATGCCCAGGGATACCGGTGCGGGTGTGTTGGTCGGCGGAGGCGGCGGCTCGGGCGTTGGCGTCGCGACCACACGTGGCAAGTATCGAGCCGTATCGCGGATGACCTGCCCGTCGGGCGCTGTATAGATGACCTCCACGGTGATTGACTGGTACTGATTGGTGGATACGGTGCTCGACTTGTACTTCAAGAAGAGCTGAGAGGTCAGCTCGACCGAGATTGCCTCGAAGATCGCCTTCAGGTCCGCCGCCCCAGGAGCTTTGTAGTAGCGGCCACCGGTGGGCCCGCTGATTGTGTCCTTTAGCACCCCTTCGTTGGGCTCGGAGCCCAGGCCGATGGTGTAGACCAGGGCACCGGTGCGCTTCGCGATCTCGGCGGCCGCACCGTCGCCGAGTTTGCTGCTGGTGTCCTCGCCGTCGGTGAGCAATACAATGGCCCGTTGGATGCCGTCCGGCGTGGGGTTGAGCTGATTAGCGGCTTCGTAGAGCGCGTCGTATATCGCCGTATCGCCCCCCGCCTGCAGGCCCCCAACCGCCGCCTGTAATTTCCCTACGTCGTTGGTGAACGGCTCGACGACCTTTACCTGGTCGTTGAAGGCAATCACCGAGGCCCTGTCTACGGGCCGCAGTGACTGCAGGAAGGTGGAAGCCGCGGTCCGGGCCTGCTCCATCTTACCCTCGGCGTTCATGCTGCCGCTGACGTCGATCACCAGGGCTAGCGCGATCGGCACGGAGCGTGCCGGGCCGAGCTCGAGACCCAGCACCTCCTGAAGCTGTCCGTTCTCTTTCACCTGGAACTGCGCAGCGTTCACAGCCCCGACAGCTTGACCGTTCGGCCCGAGCAGCGTCAGGTTCAGCGTTACATCAGGCCAGGTCCGCTCGCTCACCTGCACCTGGTTGATGATAATTTCGCCCCCACTCTGGGCAAAGGCGGCGGCGGACGAAGAAAACAGAAGACAGAAGACAGAAAACAGAATACAGAAACCCCTCACCCCCAACCCCTCTCTCACAAGGGGAGAGGGGAGTCTCTGAACTCTGAACTCCGAACTCTGAACTCTGAACTGTGAATTCTGTTTTCTTGGTCTATACATCTATTTCCGACATTCTGCGCATCACGAAGAAGCCGATGATGCTGAGGATGAACGCTCCTATGGGCATGCAGAGCACCCACCCGGGCTGGAAGAGGTTACTTATGTAATCGGGGCTGATAAAGTACATGGCCCCGGCGAGCACGAAAGGCAGGGCGGCGAGCAGAATCGCCGAGAAGCGCTGCTGGGATGTCAGGGTCTTGATCTCGCGCCGCACGCGCTGGCGCTCGCGGATGGTGGTCGCCACTACGTCGAGCACGTGGGTCAGGTTGCCGCCGGTCTGCTGCTGCATGGTGATGGCGGTCACCAGGATGTCCACGTCCTCGGTGGGGATGCGCTTGGACAGTCCTTCGAGGGCCGTGCCCATGGTGTTGCCCAGGGACACTTCCTGCACCACGCGGGTGAACTCGGTTCTCGAGGGTTCGATGGCCTCGCGGGCGATGAGCTGGAGGGCCTGGAAGAGGCTGAAGCCGCCGCGCACCGACCCGGCCAGCACTGCCAGGTTGTTGGGCAATTGCTCCTCGAACCGGGTGATCCGCCGCCTGGCCATGCGCTGGATGTAGGAGCGCGTAAAGATTATGCCCATCACGAAACCCACCGGCAGAAGCACCGTGCCGACCACCGGCACGACGGTCCACAATGCCAGGCCGAGGAGGACGCCCACGCCGATCTGGATGAGTACGAACTCTGTGGCCGTGAGGCGCAGGTCGGCGGCTTCGAGGTCCAGGCTGATCGCCTTGAAGAGCGAGCGGTTCTCCCAGCGCCGGTCCAGGTCGGCGAAAAGCGCTTCGCGCTGCTGCTCGCGAACCGTCATGTTATCGCCGTGCACCTCCCCCTCTTCGCGCACGAACTGCCGCACCCGTGCGCGTACGCGCCGGCGGCTGCCGCTGTACAGCAGCACCAGGCCGGTCAGGATGCCCCCGACCGCTATCGCGGTGAGCAGCCCCACCGCGGCCAGGGCGAGGGTTGTGTTAATGCCTGCTTCAAACATGATATGAACGTCCTACTAGAACGGACGACGGACGACGGGCGACGGACGACGCGTGAACCGTACGATCCGCCGGCTGCCGGCTTTCATCGTCCCAATCCGAGCCTGCTGCTGATAGGCGGCATCACCTGCGGCGACTCGAAGAAGTCGCTCGGCATGTAGTGGTTGGCGCGCTCCAGCTTGCGCATCGCCATGGGGCGCAAGCCCTGCGGCCTCAGCTCGCGGCTGGTGCGCCCGTCGCGGTCCATGGTGTCGTACTGGAAGATGTTTTGCATCAGGATTGTGTCTTCCTCCATGCCCAGGATCTCGGACACGGTGGTGACCTTGCGCGAGCCGTCCTCCAGGCGCTCCATGTAAACGAGCAGGTCGAAGGCCGAGGCCACCTGCTCGCGTATAGCGCGCAGGGGGAGGTCGGTGCCCGCCATGAGTACCATGGTCTCGATACGCGAGAGGGTATCGCGAGCGCCGTTGGAGTGCACCGTGGTCATGCAGCCGTCGTGACCGGTGTTCATGGCCTGGAGCATGTCCAGCGCCTCCTTGCTGCGGCACTCGCCCACGATCAGGCGATCGGGGCGCATACGCAGGCTGTTCACCACCAGGTCGCGGATCCCGATCTCGCCCGCACCCTCGATGTTAGAGGGGCGCGACTCCAGCGGGATAACGTGCACCTGCTGCAGTTGCAGCTCGGCGGCGTCCTCGATGGTGATGATGCGCTCGTCGTTGGGAATGAACGACGACAGCACGTTGAGGAAGGTGGTCTTACCGCTGCTGGTGCCCCCCGCCACGATGATGTTCAACCCCGACTTGACGCACGCCTCCAGGAAGACCACGGCCTTCTCGGTGACCGTACCCATGCGAATCAGATCGTCCGCCGTGAAGGGCACGCGGCTGAACTTGCGGATGCTGATGGTGGGGCCGATGAGTGACAGGGGCGGGATGATGCAGTTCACGCGGGAGCCGTCGGGCAGACGAGCGTCCACCATGGGCGAGGCCTCGTCGACATGCCTGCCTAGAGGGGCCACGATGCGGTTGATGATGCGCATCACGTGCTCGTCGTCCTGGAAATGGATGTCGGTGCGCGTCAGCTTGCCGTCCTGCTCGATCCACACCTGCGACGGGCCGTTGACCATGATCTCGCTGACGGAGTCGTCGTTGATCAACTCCTGGATAGGGCCGTAGCCCAGGATCTCGGCGACCACCTGGTTTTGCAGCTTGGCACGCTCGGTGCGCCCCAGGATCAGGTCCTCGTCGTTCATGAAGCGGTTGAACAGTTTCTCGATCTCCTGGCGCACGCGGTAGTCGTCGCTCAGGTCGACCGAGTCGCGCAGGTCGGCGATGATTTTGGAGTGGAGGCGCTGGCGCACCTGCACCAGGTTTTGCTTTGCCGGGGTAGCGGGAGCCTCGCGCTGGAAGCTGTTAGGGTTCGTGCGCAACGGCCCGGTCACTGTATTCAGCACGCCCGTCTGCGTGCTCAGCACCCCTGTCTGGTTTGTATTGTCAATCGGCCGTAGCGGGCCGGTTGTGGAACGTCTAATTACTGGCAAGGCTGCACCCCCTTGGGAGATGTTTGAACGTTTGAACGTTTGAACGTTTGAATGTTCAATTACTAATCAGGTCGGATTATTATTGAAAGTGTTGGATTCCTATCATAAGCATTCGTCATTCGTCATTCGTCGTCCGTCATTCGTCACCGTCATTCGTCATTCGTCATTCGTCGCCTATGAACGTTCAAACGTTCAAACGTTCAAACGTTCAACGGCCGTCACCTTGTCGGTCCCTCCGCTTTGGAAAAAAGTTTCATGGGGCCGCGCTTCTTGGCGTTCTCGGGCTCTTCGGCGGGCTGCTTGACGCGGGCCATGCGCGGCTGGGCGAGGGCCACGGCCAGTTGGGTCATGCTCGTGGCGGCGGCGCTCGGCCGGGTGAGGAACGATACCCCTTCGTTGACCGCCGTGGTGATCAGGTTGCCGTCGCTCGGTATCGTGCCGACCGGCTTGATGTTCAGGCTGTGCTCGATCTCCTTCATACCCACCGCGCTCTTGCTCGGGTAGCGGTTCACCACGATCTGCACTTTGGCGCGCAGGTCCGAGCGCTCGCGGAAGAGGTCGAGCAAGCGCCGGGTGTTGCGCAGGGAGGGCACCTCGGGCGTGGTGATGAGCAGCAGGGTGTTGGAGAGGTCCATGATCGCCAGGATGGCGTCCTCGATGGAGTGCCAGGTATCCACGATCACGTAATCGTAGTTCTTGCGCAGGGCCTTGAGCACCGCGGTCATTCCCTCGGTGGCTACCTCTTCAACCAGGTCGAGACTGGGGGGCGGCAGCAGCACCTTGACCCCGGAGGGGTGGGCGACCATAACGTTCTCCATGATTTCGGCGTCGAGGTCGTCGATGTCACGCATCAGCTCGTGGATACCGCGGTTGGAGTGGAGGTTGAGCAGCACCGCGACGTCGCCGAACTGCAGGGAGAAGTCGACCAGGGCCACCTTGGTCTTGGTGATACTGGCGAGGGCGATAGCCAGGTTGCAGGCGATGGTGGTGCAGCCCACCCCGCCCTTGGGGCTGAACACGGTGATGATCTCGCCGTTACGGCCCTGGACGGCGGTGGCCTTGGCCATATCTTCCAGCCTGCGCAGGCGAAGCTGCTCCGACTCGAACACGTCCTGGATCACGCCGAGCAGCTCGCCGGGCGACACCGGCTTGCTGATCACTCCCCTGGCCCCGGCCAGCATCGCCCGCGACAGGTCGAACTCGATCTCCGGATCGTGGGTCAGCACGATCTGCACCTTTGGAGAGACCTCGTGGATCTGGCGGATGAGGGCATGTATCTCCGTCGGGTCGATGCCCACGTCGAGCAGCACGATATCGGGGTCGGACAGCAGGTGGCGGCCCAACTCGGTGGACTCCCGCGCCATACCCACCACGTGCGCTCGCCCCGAGTTGACCAGGATCTCGCGCGCCGTGGTCCTGTCGGCCTCGCTCGGGTCGACGATTACAACCAGCGGTATCGATGTGTAGCTCTGTGACATGTTCTCTCCAAATCAAATGCGTAATGCGTAATGCGTAATGCGTAATGCTTTTTACTCTTTGCGTAACTCGTGATGCGCTATGGGTGGAAACCGGTCTAGGGGTTATGTACCAAGTCTTAACACCCCATTACGCATTACGCATTACGCATTATAGGTCACGGTTGTGCCGATAATCCGATAAAATCGTAAACGGCGACAAGATAGTCTATGTTTACCGGGTCGGTTTCGACAACGTCGCCCTCTTGCAGAGAGCGCACCACCAGATCGATTGTGCCTCCACCATCTTTGACGTACTTCAGGATGAGGGCTTCCTGGTGGCTTACAAGGAACGTGATGATCTTCTGCGTCTGGGTGCTGATATGGGGGTCCGTGCCGGGGGGAGTCCACTCGCCGGTCCCGTAAACCTCGATGTTCTGCAGCGTGGCTTGCGACACGATGGCGCTGGTATTCCCCGAAAGTTGGCTGCCGGCCGGGTAGCCCGCGTCCAGGCGATTGGTGCCGCTGATGGGAATAGTAAGCAAGACGTCAACGTGGTCGCCGGCTTGCACGGCCCCGGTCGAGTTGAGTATATCCGTGGAGGGGAAGGCCACGAGCACCTTGCCCGGAGGGATGACAGCCGACGCCCCTACCCGGCCGCCAAGATCTGCGATCTGGCGTCGCACGAATGGCAGGCCCCCGATAATGCTCGTTCGCGACGTGGTACCGACAAGCTCAGCCGTATTGGTAATAACGTCGGACGGTATCAACCTGACGGGATAGGGAATGGAGGTGATCATCGTTGTGGTGATGAGCGTGTTGGGCGAGATATCCTGCGCGGCCACCAGCACATCCATGGTTTCCACGATCGGAGTCGGCACAGCTAAGCCCGGCTCGGACGGCTGTCCCAATGTTTGCTGCTCGGGTGATTGCTGCGTAACATTCATCGAGATGATGTACACCACAACGGCCGCGGCGAGCGCCGCCACCAGGCCGACCAGTACGAACAAAATGCCACGTCGATTCAACGAAGTTCTCCTTCTAGATGCTTATGTTTTGGTGTTGGACAGGTTATCATCCAGGATCAATATAGCCAACATAGTTGTTCAACCCATGCGGACGTATCGTAAGAGGTCGGGACATTACGATCTCGCCAACAGGGATCGCCAAGACTGCAGTCTCGGAGACAGACCGAGTACCTCCTCCGCACAGAGGATGCAAGACAAAACTCCAATTAGGATTGATACCCCACGTGGGTGATGCCAGGTCTCTGTAGAAGCGAAACATCGCTGATCCTGCGATATGCACCCGATCGGGTTCGCGCCCACTGGCAGGCTTCCACTCATAAGTATAGGTGCATGTGAGGGTACAGCCGGGGGGACTTGGTATCTCTTCCCACACTTCGCCTTGGTCGTAGAGATACATGACCTTATCAACATGAGGACCGTACAAAGATGCAAGCGAATCATTCGGAGTAGGATTACGCACGATGTAATCCCGAACGGGTGCAACGACATCTAGCGAAGGTGTAGTGCCAATTCGGTTAGTGCCGAGATAGGTTTCCAGCCAGTCGCCTTGTAGTGTATCGTTGGGTGGGTAAGTTGCAGAGCGCCAATCATCATAGATTTCGTGGTCATCTAGCCAAACTGACTCCCATCTACCACCAATCCACTGTTGTGTGCTGGTGACAGATATACGACCGGTTGCTGTGAAGTCCCAGTAGATCCAGTTTGGAACGTCAATATCAGATACATCGTTTGCTCCACGACAACATTCCCTACCATGACCCAGAGCTTGGCCCGGCAATCCATACCCGGAGCAACTGCCCGTTGCGGACCACCTCTGCTGGGAGTCAGGCGTGGAAGCGCCAGCGCACGCGCTTATGCTAGGGTTGCCTGGATCGTAATTGTAGCGATGACCTGGGTAGAGATTCTGGGGGAACAAGGTTCTCGTCGCATCAGTCAACCGCCACCGTGTGTAGCCTCCAAAGTCAGTATGCCCATCGTGCTGAGTTAGAAGTTGGGTATGTGTATCGGAGACAGGATAGTTTTGGCCTTGCCGTTTGCCCTGTGCGCCGGCTAGGGATACCAGACCCTCGAATTGAGCAGCATGGGTCGACGTATAAAAGGTCACAGGGTCACATAGGCCGTAAGTGGAGGGGGTGTATCGAGCGGTCATTGGCCATGTTGGACCGTCTGGTCTGTAGTTAGGATCCTCCTGCAATGCAGCGGCCGCAACCGCCGACACTGGGATTGTAGTAATTCCGAGGACACGTGCGAATGTCGTAGGGTTGTTGACACTAGCTGTTACGCGCACCGCATCAACCCAGTTTGGAACATAACCGGAGGACGATTGGCCAGCGACGTAATTCCAGCACCCAGGCAGTCCAACGGCGCACGAACTCCGATCATAGGTAGCAACTCTGGTAAAGGTATAGGTTGATGTAGCGACGACATACCTACCATAGTCAAGCCCTGCCTCGTAGATGGCTTGTCCTGTTGTATTTCCTCGATTGCTTGCCAGCAGCTCGTCTATGCGGTTTGTTACAGTACCGTTCTGTACGATGTAAAGAACTCCTCCCTGATTCCACACGTTATTGCTTGCCAGTAATTGCGCGACGCCAAGCGATGCAGCATCGACCCCATTTTGCATCTTCCGCCGCTGGAGTAGTGTGCTACCTCCATCAACTGCCAGCGCAACGAACCCGAAAAGAACGCCTGCACCCACTAGAATGCTCACAAGGACCAATGCTTGCCCTTTGGACCGACTACGTATACTAATTAGCAACCTGTTCTGCATTTCTCTTGATCTCTGTCTTACTGATTTCCCACTTAGTGAACCACTCTAGAACTAACGACCCTCTGTTAATGCCATCGAGGATGCCTCCAACTTCAATGGTCCAAGGGGCCTCAAGGTTAGGGTCCTCATATCAGGCATAAAATTCACCATTGAAGTCCAGGTATAAACGGCCCGCATTTGTATGGGGCTATACTGTCCCGCTGTGCCCATTGGTGACGTACTTGTCAAGCGCAGATCATTGGCCTTTATAAGAGCTAACCTGGGTGCTACTGCATTGTCCATGATAGAGGGTAGAGTCGCTCCAGGGTGCAGAGCTGCGTAGCGGACGCCCTCGCGAGCGGCGTTCTCTACCTCAGCATTTATCAGCAAAAGCCTGCTTATTTCCAATATTCCATACAGCACGGCAAGAAGCACCACGAGAACCAGCGCGAACTCAACTGCCGCCTGACCAGATTCACGCGCTGCCGCCATTCGTTTCCTGCTGTACTCTAATTTCACCGCATACCTCTCACACGATCTTCACTCACAATAGTCCAAAGCTCGGAATGTCGCTCTCAGTAGACTGACACGGCTCATTTGTCATATTGACAGCGCTGGTACCAACGGTGAAAGCATGACAAAAGGCGCATGTCAGTCTACTCAGTTCAACATACATCAGCAGGGGTTCGGTCCGCTGGGCTCCGGGAGGGGAATAGTGACCGGTGTGCAAGACCCTCCGCAAATGGTAATACTCCCACGTGTTCTTGGATCGGCTTCGAATAGTTCCGCTGTACATGTAGCCATTCGATATGTTCCGGGGTTCCCAGGAACCTCTGTCAAGATGAAAGGCACAGGAACAGTCGAACTTCCCGCACAAGAGGCTATGTTTGGATCGCACCAGATGCTGCCGCTTATCATCAGGCCTGAATAGCCCGGTACCCTTATCGTTATTCTCACTGGGCTAAGGCCACCTGCGTTCCTCACCATAGGTGCCTCGTAAGGATAAGTACATGACCCCCCTAGCGACTGTTGGTTCAAAATGGGCATCGAAGCACTGCCTGTGAACACAGTCCTGCCGCCTACCAATCCGAACAGCAGAGTGTGAGTATAACTCACCGTAACCTCTATTCTGCTGCCTGTTGTCTCCGTAATAACAGGTGTTTGAACCCCCCTGATCCCAATTGGCACATCGTCAAGATCCGCCCTCACTACTTCATCAACGCTTCCATACCCTGTGCCACACCGCTGGACTGGTGTTAGGCCTGCCCAGCGCGCTGCTACCTTCGCGGCGTTTACCACAGCCAAATGCTCATAGTAAGTACGCGCGACATCGGCCAGGCCAATAAGCACTGGGATGAAAATGAAGATGAAGACCAGCGCAAACTCAATAGTAGACTGCCCACGCGTGGCTCTGAGCAACCCGTTCAGTTTCCTTCGTCGCTTCAGCTTCAAACTCATTGACTGGCCCCAACAGGCGGGTAAAGCCGGTTACAGTAGGGGTAGGTGTGGCGGGAGGTCCGGATGCCCTCGTCGTTGAAGGCCCGACCCGTGCAGGCGAAGCCAGGGGAAACACCTCTCATGCACCCTGAGGTGGTGATTTCTCTCTTTACCGGCAGCAGTAACACTTCTTTTACCAGGGCGGGCAACCGGCGGTGCCGGCGCTCGCTCAACATTTACGGACGCAAGAGCCCTGTAGCGGCACGAGCAGGCATCCTCTCTAACGCTAACGTTCCAGGGGAACGCAAGATAGCCGGCTCGGCCATGATTCACGCTCATCAAGTTGGTCGTATCACAGGTCATCATACCAGAAAGAGCGCTACGACGGCAACGCCTCCCGGCGACTTTTCAGCTCTGCCGAGCCTGGCTTCTCTCGGGAATGAGGGGAGAGAAGGCTTCCGGGGCGGCGTGTCCCTCTTGAATCATACGAGAAAGTGCTTGCAATTCTCTTAATATGAGGCCCCAGGGTAGGATGCCCGTGCTTACATCTGTATACGATTCACAAGAATCACTACAGTTTTGGAACCTGGCAGAACGAAACCACAAAGGCACAAAGAAGTCACAAAGAACACGAAGGAGCTGAACAAGAAAAGACACGAGACTAAGTTGAAAGGACAAGCCGAAACTATGGGGAACCCACCCAATTCCTATTTCATCGAACCTCTGTGTCCTTTGTGACTTCTTTGTGCCTTTGTGGTTAGGCGCTTCTCAGAGGTCGCGGCTGTCGGCCACGAGGGTGTAGAACTCCTGGGTGCCCGACTCGACCAGGGGGATCATGCGCTCGAACCAACCGCCGAAGTCGGGGTCGGCAAAGCCCTGGGCCCGGAGGCGCTCCCAGTCGCCCAGGCTCTCGGCCTCCTCTTCGACCACCACGGTGAAGAAGCGCCCGCTCAGGTCGGTCAGGATGCGCCGGTTGGTGCCGAAGTTGTCGCCCCAGCGCTCGTTTGCTTCTTTGAATAGCGCCACCAACTCGTCGGCCCTGCCATACTTGGCCTGGAACACGTTGCGTACTACGATTCTTGCCATCTTGTCTACCCTCCGGGGATTGATGTGTGGGCTAGACGGGGCCGCGAGGAATGACCCCCACGGCCCCCGTCGGGGCAGGCTCTCCAATGCCCTGGGTGCAGTATACAGCGGCTGGGTGCTCAGGTGGGAGGCCAATGGGTGGTCATTTGCTGATCATTTCTGGATTGTTGAGTAGTTCCGCCCCGCCAACGCCAAAGTTGGTTACCATCAACGTGAAGTCCCGGCTTTCGACAAGATTATCTCCGTTGAAGTCGGCTCTTGCGTCGTACCCTGGATCGGTCGACATCATGCCGAATGATGCTTTCAGCACGACAAAGTCTTCGATGTTGACAACGTTGTTGTTATCGGCATCTCCTGTCAGAAGCTCTCCTAAGTCTGACTGTGGCTCGCTGCCCACGATGTTCATGCGGCCGGCTATCGCCAATGTCTGTGCGCTCTTTACCCAGTAGTTGTACGTGCCCTGGGGTACCATGAAGGTGAAGTTCCCATTGGCATCTGTGGTCGTACTATAACTGATAGGCGAGTCGCCACCCGGCACCATCAGCGTGATGGTCAGTGGGACGCTCTGCAAGGGGCTAGGTTGGGGCGGTCTGCCTTGAATCGTCACGTGGCCCCTGAACGGCACGGGGGCAGAATCGAGCACCTGTATTACATAGTCCGAATACATGCCGGGATTGCTCACAACCTGGTTGCTGCTGGTAATTGCAGAGTTTCTGTTGGACGGTGCGGGCGGCGAGAAGTGCCACTGGAGCAAACCACTCCCCTGGGCCGTTGCGCACAAACCTATTCTGGCTACACGGAAATCTCCATTACACGGTTGGGAAGCCGTGCAGTTGCTGAGGCCACCGGACGCGAAAGCTATAGAACCGGGTACGGGGTAGGTCTGCCCCGAACAAGGCGCGGGCCCGTTGCACACCTGGTTTTGGAGGGCAGTATCGAAAGTAGACAGGTCAGGGGTAAGAGTGCCGGTGAGCACACAGCCTGGAGAGGAGGTCTCTGCGTTCTGAAGTAAGTCATTGGAAAAGGCAAGGTAGTTCTGGGCAGCCGTGACATCGTTCGAACCGCCGTTGATCATAAGATCAAGGGTGAAGCGAGTGCCCACGCTAACGTAAAATGGACCGGAAGGCTCAATGTGCGCATAGGCGTTCCTATTCCACGGTGTAGAAGTAGGTGTTCCCGACGGAGTTATGGTAAAAGGTACCACCGTTGGCGTGAAAGTTCTTGTGGCAGTGTAGATAGGCGTCTGTGTCGACGTCTGTGTGGGCGTGGATGTCCTGGTGAAAGTTCTTGTGGTGGTGTATGTGGGCGTAGATGTCCTGGTGAAAGTTCTTGTGGCGGTGTATATAGGCGTTAGTGTCGATGTCTGTGTCGGCGTCTGTGTTGGCGTCTGTGTTGGCGTCTGTGTGGGCGTAGATGTCCTGGTGAAGGTTCTTGTGGTGGTGTGTGTGGGCGTAGATGTCCTGGTGAAGGTTCTGCTGGGGCTCGGCGTGCTTGTGTTTGTAAATGTAGGAGTGGGAGTGTTCGTAGAACATGAGGTCAGTTGTGTCCAGCTGAGGCCTAGCGCGGCGACACCAAGCGCCTCATAATGTTCGACTCTGATCTGGGTGCTCCCACCTGGCAAGTTCACTTCGGGGTAAAAATACGTGGCTTGTGGGTCTTGCCATTGGTCGAGGATCAACTGGTTGTTGATCCACATCCGCACGCCGTCGTCAGCCAGCACCGTGAAGCGGTAATGACCACATGCAAGATTTACAGTACGCAGAAACTGTCCACTGAAGCTGTCGACGGGCAGGTCGTAGCCTGGCCCGGATGTCCACCACTGGTGGTCAAGAACGCCTGTACCCTCGTTGAGCACAAGAGCGGGCGTGGTCCCAAGGTCGCGGTTCCCCCAGTAGTAGGCCGTCCACTGCGAGGGGTCGTAGGCAGCCGGGGTGGGAAGCGCACCGGGGCCGCGCCACCAGAATTCGAGCCGTGCCAGGAGTGCCTGTTCATACATCTCTACATAAACAGTGTGGTTGCCCGGCGAAAGGTTATATGACGCTTCGTTGCTTCCGGAACCGGACCACCCATCGATTAGAGTTTGCCCGTCGACGACTACGATTCCTCCATCATCATGCGCCAGGTGGAACAGGTAGGTACCGCCCGCGAAATAGACCTGGCGGGACAAGAGCGCCCGGAAGTGGTCCGCCGGGCAACCGGTGGCCGGGGCGCCCGAGGTCCAGTTCTTAAAGATGTACCGCCCGTAGTCGGACTCGTAGCCGCAGGGGACCTCAGGAACTGCCGTCCAGTCAGAATACGTAATCTGCCAGCGGTCGGTAGGGGGAGGTATGGGGGTAGAGGTAGAAGTGTTTGTGGCAGTGGCAGCCATTGTGGGCGTCCTGGTGGGAGTGTTCGTTGCGCACGCAGAGACTAGAAACCAATCAAGGTGAACGTAGGCGTCACCCCCATTCTCGTTATACTCAAATGTAACCGGCACGGGGCCGCCGGGCAGGTCGATTTGCCAACTCGAATTGATCGGATCGTTCCAGTGGTCATATAAGACTACGCCGTTCACTACCAGTTTTGAACCATCGTCGGAGCTTGCGTTGAACTGGTAGCGTCCGCAAGGGAGGTTCAGGGTCCTGCTGTAGCGAGCACTAAAGAGGTCCGCAGGCATTTCGTAGCCGATGCCCCCCTGGGCCCAGTTGTGATCGATGAAGCCGGTACCTTCGTTACTGTATAGAGCGGCAGTGCCCCAGATCGGTCGAATGCCGTAATACTCGGCCCACCACTGGTTTGGATCCTGGTTGGCGTTGGCTGGAAGGAAGCCGGGGCCGCGCCACCAGGCTTCAAGCCGCGCAAGACCCGTGTTCTCGTAGTATTCGATCTTAACCTGGTGGTTGCCCGGCGATAGGCTGAGGGTCCAGTCGTGGCCGCCCGACCCGTCCCACCAGGCATTTATGATGAGTTGGCCGTCTATGTATAGCCTGGCACCGTCGTCATGCTCCACGTGGAATGAGTAGGTGCCTCCGGGGAAGTAGACCTGACGAATAAAGCGCGCGCTCCAATGCTCTGCCGGACAACTGGGCGCGGGCGGGGTTGACCATCCCCAATCCTTCCAGAGGTAGGTGCCCCAGTGGCTGGTTATCGCACACCAGTTAGCCAGGTTCTGGTCGCTGTAATAGGTGATATGCCAGTAATCGAGGCCGGTGGGAGTGTAGGTGGGAGTAGGCTCGGTGCAGTTATAGCTCTTAGTAACATGATAATTGGGAAAGTGCTGGGAGTAAACATAGTGATTGCCGGCATTGTCGTAAACATCCATACCCAACTCTATATCCCCATTGGGGACACCGGAGTTGCACATATCCCACACGTATGCCCATGGTGAGGACGTAGAGGTGCCGACTCCATGCCAGGCATTGCTCCATTTCGCACTGTACTCGATGCGGTTAATGCCGCCGGAGCCGCCGCTGGGAGCGGCCTGAAGCGTGACGGTGCGGGATGTGAGAACCTGACCGTTCGACGGGCTCAACCAGATCGCGGAAAGAGCCGGAGGCACCGGCGTATTGGTGCGGATGGGAGTGTTTGTGGGGCCCGGTGCGCCGCATCCACCCCCGGTGTCCCGGCAGTTTGTGGAGTTGAGCGCCTGGCCGTCGCCGGCAGTGACCGTTGTGAGCGAGCCGACCCAGCGAAAGACAGAGGTGCTGCACCAGGTATACGAGGTCTGCGAAGCAGAGCCCCGGGTGAGCGTGCCTTGATAGTTCCAGTTCTGGGAGGAGTTCGACTGGAGTGGGTAGGCCCAGGCTGTATAGCCATCTATGCCGGTTCCGTGCCATGTGGTTGGCTGATTACCCGCACTTCTCAACTCGAGATGGAGGTGGTACTGGTTTCCACAGCATTGTCCGGAGACGCCGATCACCCGACCTTGAGAGATGTAGCCTCCAGAGGTGAGACCAGGTTGAACGTGGTCAAGATGCCAGTAGTGAGTTTCCCAACCCCCGCCGTGAGCTACAACAACGTAATTACCGATAGTACCGTTTGAGAAGCCCCAGGTAACATTGCCTGCGGCCGAGGCAAGGACCTCTTGTGTAGCCATTCCGAAATCGAGGCCACTCGACCCCGAGAGTCCGACTATGCTGTTCGCGGTGCAGTCGTAGGTCAGGCTGTTGCCGTTGTGGGGTCCACCGGTTAGAGTCGGATGTAGGGACTGGTCCCAAGGAAATTTCAGGGTGGGACCACCCCAGGAGGGAGAACTGGGAGCAAGAAGAGAGGGTGGTTGCTGCTTCGAAGGCGCGGCATTACGTATAGGGGCGCTAGGACCGGCCGGAAGTGGCACCGGAGCATCTTGTAGAGGGCTGAGCAAGGACAGTATCTGGTCTATGAGCGCAGCCGACGTTTTTGGGTTGGTGTGGAAGGAAAGCACGCTATAAACATTAGAGCCGCGACTGAAGACCAGCAGTTGTCCCTCATCGTGTGCCATCTCAACGAACGTTAGACTCCCACGACTGAACTGCCGACCTGTTACATGGCTGTAGGGCGACGTGAGGTAGTCAGCCGCATAATCGGCCAGACGCTCACCGGGCTTCAGGTTGTTGCCCTCAAAGCCAATTAGGAGAAGCGTACCGCCTGCAGGGAGGCCGGACGGAGCCGTCTGCTGTGTGTCAGGAGACGCTGAAGTGAGGAGTAGTGAGTCTATACCCTCGTACCTACCGGGGGTCCAGCCCGGACTGACATACCAGGACGAAGGATAAAGAAGAGTGAGGTACAGAGAGCGATCAGTGTAGGAGGACCAACCTTCCGTGGCCGGGAAACGCGCGGCGGCCGGCTGTACGATAGCCTGGAGAACAATAATGAGCAGTACGAAAAGTGGTAGTCTGAGCAGAATTTTCGCATTGAGCTCTGAATGCAACCGCATGACCATCTCCCTCCCCAACCATCTCTTAGCCGTACTGGCAAGATGCTAGATATGCGAGCGTTCTTCGCTGTAGTATCGCAGTCACTGCTCCACGCCCGCTTGTGGCTGCTCGCCGGCAACGTACACTTTCTGGCGGAAAGCCACAAAGTAAACGCATCGAGCATTCTCGTGTGGAGCCGCACACAAGCACATATATGCCGTTGGTCTGCGAGGATGTGGTAGTGCGGAGGCCAGGCTGCGGTGCTAGGGACTACCTTGAATAGCATCATAGCAGAGTTTATCGTTGCGCGCCTCAGTAAAACTACTTAATTTTTCACCAATCTTCGAGTTCTTCATGCTGGTCGTCGGCGACCTGGTATTTGTTACCGCTGCACATGAAGAAATCGGACCCTATGGAAGTCAACTGTATGCTTTGAACGCGGCCACTGGAGCCGTGGCATGGGGACCGGTAGAACTGGGAGGGAGGAACTGGTGGTCCGGGCTTGCCTATGACAACGGCAAAGTCTTCGCCTTGAACGGTGACAACCTGATGCGGGCTTACAATGCGGTGGATGGGACGCCGCTTTGGAGCACACAACTGCCCGAGGCTTTCGATGCCTCCTCTCCTCCAACGGCAGTCGACGGTATAGTCTATACCGCGAGCTACGGCTGGGAGGGTGGAGGGCTGGCCCAGCAGGGTTTTCCGATCTCGGTGGAGATGCAGGAAACCAGCGCTACCGGCAGAGAACCTTATATGGTGCAATACTTCGAGCGAGCCGTATTCGAGTATCACCCGGAGAACCGGCCGCCAAACAGGGCGCTCCCAGTGCCGCCTCACTCTGAGTGGCCGCTACCCGTGGGGCCCCTTCTCCAGCGAATCTACGAACTGCTCGAATGACTCTGCGACAAGAAGCACCGGCGGGTCGGGCGGATCGTGTACGCAAAGGGTCACACTACCATATCCATCTTGGCTGAGGTCGAGGCAGACCAGGTTCACCAGCGCATCCGCTGCAATGGGTAACATGGTCTCAGGTATTAGAGGCCAGCGATGATGATAGTTCCACCTTACGTCTACTGTCGACTCGGGGTCCGACGAGATGGCGAGGAATTCATTAATCCGCCAGAATGACTCTTCACCTTCAAAGAAGAATGGGAAGGTATCGAGTCCTGGGTACCCACCATTGCTAAACATAAGGATATCAATGCACGCAGGTGGAAGTCTTGCACCCATTAGGGCTTCAACCGCCACTACTTGGTCGCGGGTTGGCGCCGAATGGTCGGCGAACGCAGCACCATAGTAGTAGTTCAATTCCTCCAGGTTCCTCATACTAATCGAACCTTAGTCCTTGCTTGGAATGAACTCGAACTCCTTGAGTATCTCTACCCACGGATCGTCCTCTTCCGGTTCGTACAGGCGCAGGAAACCCGGACCCAGACATACGTCGTCAAGGAACGTGTCCACGGAATCCGCGCGCACCTGAGGTTGTGTGATGGTGTGTCCGGCACTAACCACTGTGCCATCGTTAGTTACGCAGAAGTAGTCACCTACCTCATCCAGGCCAAAGATGAGGCAAATAGATATTGAGGGCAGGGCGCGTTGACCTATGTCCTGCGCAATTTGCAGGTAATCACGATTGAAATGCCCCAGGAGTCCCGAATCGTCATTCCGCTGTCCGAATGCGAACCTTCCTTCCGCTAACCCAAGGATCTTAATAGTACCAAATGCAAAGCGCACGCCGTCGGCTATTGAGTACAGATCCTGGAGGGATCGCTGAGTTTTGGGGTCGATTTCAAATTCCTGCACAATCTCGCGGAGGGAGCTCTCAACGCGTCCTGAATCCAGCGGCGCACCGTAGCTGATCTCTTCATTGAGTTCCTCGTGACCTTGCTTGTGTGCGGCAATCAAGGTACGCAGTTTGTTTTGCCAAGCCATCGCCGTACACCTGACTCCAATTTTGCTTCACCTTTCCCATTACGCGCAGAAACCTGAGCAGCAGTGGGCAACTTGTGTCCCGCAGCCCACTCTATTTGGGCTCAGACGGATTGTTCGAAGGTATTGCAGGGCCAACCAAGATGGGTTCGTAGGAGAATGCTGCTTCGGCAATCTCTTCGGCCGTTGGGTCTTCGCTCAACCCGTAATTCTGAGGCCAATAAATGAGTCCATCGACTTCCGGGTGTGGTACATTCTGTTGGAGTAGCTGATGCCAAGCGCTAGTCTCTACGTCTGTTCCGCTATGCTCTTTTATCTTTGCGATGAGCCTAACGACTTGGTCTCTCGTAAGCTTTCCACCAAATTCCTTGCTCATTTCGAAAGCCAAGCGCCGCCCCCTAATATGCGTTTCCGTCTGCAATTTGAAGTCCGATCCATCGAAGAATGGATCGATTTCTTTCAGGCGTTCTAGCCATTGCTCCTGCTCTTCAAGAGAGCCTTCTCCTTGGGTGAGCTTGTTGGTCAAGTATTTTACTTCGTCCTGACCTTCTTCCTGCTCCCTCACGTTACTCCTAGCTGCGGGACGCCGTTCACATAATGGATCATTCCGCACAGGCTGCGCTCTCCGGCTCGGCGCTACGCGACAGCCCAAAGCCTTGCTAGACTTTGGGCCATTCTACCTGCTGGCCAACCTCATCTCAATAGCCACATTTGTGACTCCTAACTGCCCGCGAGTGGCGAGAAATAGCACCCCGTGCAGTCTGCATCTATGAGTGCACGTCGTATATTGGAGTGAAGGCAAACTCTCATGTCTCCTCCTCCTTTGTAGTTGAAGATTCGATGTCGACCAACCTTACTCAAATCGAGATACGGCTGGATCACCTGGTCTGGGGAACCCATGATACTGAGTGATCGGTTGACCACATCAAGCTCCTCAATTAGGTGCAGAATATAGTACCTGTGAGTTGACTGCACGTGCGTTTCCGTGTCCTGTGCTACCTCTACTTTTAGGGACTCACTCACCCCAGGCAGGGCACCTTGTTCTGCATTGTTACGAGTAACGGTAACCTCCACGTCTTGGATTTCGACAGGTAGCCACTCAAGGACATCTGTTTGTTCTCGAAGTGAGTCGAGGATGTCTCTCATTTTCTCAGAGCAAATCGGTAGCCCTTCACTATTGTCTAGGAAATCCTGAAAGGGACCCGAGTCCCTGCGCAACTGAAAGACTGGCGTCGTCCAGTTGGTAGACAGCATCACGTTTGGGTGCAGGTATAGCGTGAACTTCTGTGGTGCGTAAGCTATACCCCCTTGGTTGTCGTCGCTCCACATTAATTCGTAATATACTGCCTCAGGTGTCATCTTGTCCTCCCCCAGCCCCCTCGCCTGAGCATCATAGGATTTTGTCGCACAGGTGCTTTCACAAATCTCTCATAAGTGCTTAGGAATGCCGTTCTCGCATCCCATAGAGTGCCTCCCATGCTTAGTACAGCCTGTCCGGCCTCGTCCGCCACCTTCATGTTTGCGTAGACAAACCTGTGGTATTCCGGGGGATGCTTTTGGTTGAACGGCAATGCCTCCTTGTTCCAGCTTTCATCAAGATCCAGGCCATACTTGTTAGCGATCTCCCTAAACTTCTTTTCCCATCTACCCTTGTTAGTTGCATAGTGGTGAACTTGTGTCGACAATCCTACTGTTTGCGGCTCAAATCCGGGTAGCCATTGGGGTGCTGGCATTCCACCCTCTATGCCCGCGCCATTTATCGACTGCCCAACACTTCTGAACATATCCCAGAAGCCTGGCAAAGAGGGTTGCCACCATGTACCGTTGGATTGCTCTACCGGCAACGGTCCAATCGGCAGTTCCAATTGAACAACATCGCCTTCCATTCCTGAAGGGTCGATGACGTTGAGCGGGTTGCCGTTAGCGTAAGCGTACGGCTGACCGGTGCTACCCTCCCTGGGATCTCGCGTAAGGAAGCTCTCTGTGGCTGGGTCGTAGTAGCGAGCCCGTAAGTACTGCAGTCCCGATTCGGGATCTGTGTATTGACCAGCGTAGCCGAAGTTCGTGTGCAATTGCTCGCACCCGTCGTGGAAGAATCCGGTGGTGCAGTGCCGGTTACCGTACGCATCATATGCCCACGTAGCTGGATACTGGTTTAGGTTGTTGTGCGCAATCCGAACATTACCCAATTGGTCTAGATGCAGATAGTGGTATGTGTCATACGTGTCAGGTCTATTTGGCGGGAGAGCCGAAGCTTCCTGCTTGACTTTCTCCTGTTCTGTTCCGTTCTCCTCTGAGTTTGGTGTTGGAGTTGGCGTCGCCGAGGGAATGGGATAGGGATAAAGCGACTGGGCAAGCAACATGCCACCCGGACCGTATGTGTAACGAGTGTCGTGCCTGGCGTCCTGAGCATCAGGATCGAGGGCGCTGAGGAGTAGCGGCAATCCGGAAGCGACATCCCAGGTATACCTAACCGGGTCCGTCGTACGCAGAGGGTCGCGCTTGCTCATGCGCAGCCCATCCCCGTTGTAAGAGTATGCTCCCGCAGATGCACCCTGGACGTACTCAATAAGGCGGTTGGCCAGGTCGTAGCTGTAGGTGGTGGTTTGGACCTCCGCCCCAATTGCCATCATTTGCTGGGTACGGTTGCCCGTAGGACTGTACTGGAGGGCAATACTTTTGTATGTAAGTGGCGGCCCACCGGAGGGGCTGGTGGAGACTTCTGCCAGGCCCTCCATTTGGCCGGCATCGTCGTAATAGCGTGTCGAGGTGATGCTGGCTCCTACACTGCCCGTGGCAGGAAATGAATGGGTGTTCGTAATCTGCGACGCATGGTCGTATACCCAGGTGTTACTAACAGTGTTGCTGGTTGACGTGATGGTCGTTGATAGGTCACCTGTGAGGCGGTCAAGTCTGTCATAGGCATAAGTGTGGCTGTAGGTAGTTAGGCTATCTGCCTGGACCGTCTGCGTTGAGGTGATAAGGACCGTCTCCGTAGAGGTAAGAACCAGCCCTTCGCTATCGCGAGTGTAGAGGAGATTCAGAAGGGTAGTGCTGTCCGCCTTGGTTCTGTGTGAAATGACCCGGTTGTTAGCATCGTATCCGATTGTCGTGCTATAGACATTGCCGGTGGGAATACTAATGCCTACAACATTGCCGTTTGGGTCGTACTCAAACTCAAATCCGTGGTCGTCCGGACGCGAATTGAACTGGTTTACCTTCCGTAGCCGGTTTGCATCGTCGTAGAATCGCAAAATCTCTCGGGTCTCGTCTACATGGTGCTGCGGGTAAAGAGTCTGGGTGATGTTTCCTGCCTTGTCATAACCGTATTCAACGGTGCTGAGGTCACCCTGACGTACCATCTTCAGTCGATCCAGCGAATCGTAGTCATACAAGGTGGTGCCGGTGCCATCGATCATTTCTTGCCGCAAGCCTAGATTGTCGTAGACGAAGGTGACTTCGGGCGTGTTCAAGTGGTTGTAGTGGATGTTGATCAGTTGGTCGGCGGGGTCGTAGCTGTAGATGATCGTTGGTAAGATGTCACCGGGGTGCCGCACTGTCTTGAGGTTGCCCACCGCGTCGTACTCATTTGTAGTCGTGCGTATGAGAGGATCGGTGACTTTGACTCTCCTTTTGAGGTCTTCGTACTTGTAAGTGGTGTTCTCCCCGAGCGGGTTTGTCTGCGTGAGGACTCGCCCCGCAGCGTCGTATTTGTAGTCGGTATGGGTGCCGTCGGGCTGCGTCACACGCGTGAGCTCGCTGTTCAGGTTGTATGTGTTAGTGGTGGTGTTCCCCTTCGGATCGGTAACGAACTTCAGGTTGCCGACTTCGTCGTAACCGTAGGCAGTACTGTGGCCGAGAGGATCGACGCTGAGAAGGACCTCGTCGTAATCGTTGTAAGTGAACGTGGTCGTGTTTATCCTCGGGTCCGTGATGCTTAGGACCCTGCCCACATTGTCGTTCTCATAGCGGGTTGCGTATCCCAGAGGATCCGTAGCGGTAGTCAAGTACCCATAAGTGTTGTACCTGTAGCCCCAGTTCTTGCCGAGCGGATTGGTGATGGTCAGCACGTCCCCCGGAACGTACTTGTCATAGGTGAACGTGGTATTTACAACCTGGTTTTCCTCGACCCACTTTCGTTTGATGCTCAACGGGTTGCCTTGTGTGTCGTAGGCGTAGGTGGTGGTGTAGCCAGCGGCGTTGGTGACCATTTGTAGATCGTTCTGAGCCGTGTACTCGAATTGCTCGGCCCGGCCGAGCGGGTCGCTGGACGAGGTCATGTTGCCGTTAGCGTCCCAGGTAGCCGACCAGGGATGGTCCAACGGGTCGTTCACCATGGTAACGCCCAGGGTAGAATCGTAGGAGTAATCCCATTCGGCCGGTATGCTGCCTCCCGGATACTGGGTCACCTTGGTGAGCTTGTTCAGTTCGTAGTCGTGTAACGTAATCAGGCCTAGCGTGTCGGTAATACGTGTCCGGGTGTTGCCGAAGCCGAGGTCGGTGTAGCCTAGTTCTAGCTCCCGCGACTCGGGGTACTCTTGCTTGACCCCTCGGTTGAATTCGTCGTAATGGTCTGTGATCATGTGGCCGTTAGGACTGAGCACATGGTTAATCAGGTTCTGGTCATAGTAGGTGTAATGGGTCCACCGCCCGCCCACGTCGTTGGCGCCTACTAGGCGTTCACTTTCGTACCTAAACTGCACGGAGCGATCGGAGTGATCGATAACCGACTCGGTTACCTCAAAGATAAGCTCGCTTTCAGGACTTTCATAGCTGATCTCAAGAGCCCGTCCGCCGGGCTCCGACACACTTTCCAGCCTCCCGTCCTGGTCATAATGGAGGGTCGTAGTATATTTGTTGCGGTCTGCGATGCGGTCCAGCTTGATAGGCACGGGGTCGCCTGGGCCGATCTCTTTGAAGTAGAAGCGGACCTGGCCGTGCAGCCGGGTGAATATATACTCGTCGTTTACCTGGGCCAGCGTGGCCAGCACGCGGTCGGGGTGGCTGAAGTCGGGCCCGAAGGTGACCACGCTGCCGTTCTCCTGATGCACCAGGTAGTTGCCGGCTTGGTCGCGCTCGATGAACATGTTGTAGGAGTGGGTCCAACCGTACCCCAAGGGCCCCAGCACGTCGGCGTCCAGGGAGTTGTAGGTGCGGGCGAACATGAGAGGCACCCCCCTGCCGGGGATGGTTATGTCGGTGAAGGAGTGGCACAGATTACCGTTGGCGGTATCGATCAGATCCCCGGCACTCGCCGTGCTGGAGTGCATCGAGGGATTGCCCCCGCAGCGGATTTCGTTCGACTCTGGGCCGGGCACTCGATCGGCTATCTTTACAATGAAGGCATCGTAACTTCCTTGGCCTTGTGTAGCCTGGGCATAAGTACTGGGGAAATCATAAGAAGTGGTACGTCCGGTAATATAAGCATTACCGCCTCCATCCACCGCTATGCCTTGCCCGTAATCCTCAACACTACCACCAAGATACGTGGAGTAAATCAAGTCAGCGCCGCCGGCATTGAACTTGGTCACGAAAGCATCGGAATCTCCACCTTTTGTGGTCTGTATCGCGTCGACCAGCGGAAACTCTTCCGACCACGTCTCACCGGTCAAAGAAGCGTTACCTTCTCCATCAACTGCGATGCTGCGACCGGCGTCATCATTTTCGCCACCCAGGTAAGTTGAGTACGTTAGCGCCGAACCGTCAGGACTGAACTTGGTCAGGAACCCGTCGATGCCATGTTCATGAATACAACTGCCGCAGGTAGGTTGGAAGGCGTTCACAGTTGGGAAATCGGTCGATGGGGTCCACCCAGTTACGTAAGCACTGCCATATGCATCTACGGCTATGTCCCAGCCCCGGTCGCCTCTGTGATCACTCTCATTGTCGTCGCCACCCAGATAGGTGGAGTAAACAAGTGCGGAGCCCTGGGGATTTAGCTTGGTCACAAAGGCATCCCCACCAACTCCTTGCGGGTCAGATTGATAAGCATTAGCAACGGGAAAGTTATTTGAAAGCGTGTATCCGGTCAGGAACGCGTTGCCTGCTGCATCTACCGCAATTGCAGAGCCTTCGTCGGTGCCGTCACCACCCAGGTATGTTGAGTAAGCCAGTGCAGAGCCTTGTGGGTTCACCTTAGTCACGAAAGCATCAACGGTCCCACGCAGACCCGGTTGAAACGGATTGGCTAAAGGGAAGTCGAGAGAGTCAGTTCCCCCTGCTATGTATGCGTTACCCACGTTGTCTACGGTAATTGAAGGGTTGTATTCCGAACCAGACCCGCCCAAATAGCTGGAATAAACAACTTCAGATCCTCCCTCGCCGTACTTGACTATGAACCCGTCGGGCGAATTGTTGGGCGGCTCACAACTGTGACAAGTTGGTTGGAAGGGGTTGTGTACACGGAAGTCGGTCGAATAGGTGTAGCCTGACACATATACATTGCCAGTACCATCCACACTGATGCCGGTACCTTTATCAAACCGGCTTCCGCCCAAATATGTGATACCGAGCATAGCGGTTCCAGCAGGATTTATCTTGGCCAGGTATGCGTCCGATCGGCCACCAACGGTGACTTGTCCAGGTTCTTCCGCACGAAAACCTACGGTCTCTATACTCCCAGTAACATAGCCATTACCTTCAGCATCAACGCCGATGGCCGAGCCTTCATCATTGCCACCGGCCCCATAGAAAGCTGTGTAAACAAGAGTAGGATCCAGCGTGAGAGGGTAACTGCCGGAGTAACGCTCAATTGCGAAGCCAACACTACCGTTAGCGCGAACATCGAACCGAGTGCTCACAATTACTCTGCGCCCGTCAATATCCTGCCATGCGGTCGGAGCCTGTTCGGTGACCGTAATAGCACTTCTAGTAGTCATATCCCCGGGCTCAGATCCGGTCACACGCACCTGTAGATTGCCTCCCTCATCGACCCAGACGCGCTCGGCGCCTTCATAGCTCCAGCGGATACTCGTGGGGTCTGCTCCCGGTGCAACCGTATAGGTGCTCTTCAATTGGCCGCCGTTGCCGTCGTACTCGAGATCGATCCCGGGATAGAGGTCCGCGTAGACTACGCTGCCATAGGTGGGCAGGTTTGTGTGCCATTTCGAAGGATCGTTGCCCAAGAAGTAACTAACTTTACCGGGTAGCGTGTCGCCGCCCTGTATGCCGGGCGCGGGGTTCGCGCCTATGAAATGCAACTGAGCGATAGTCGGCGCGGGAGAAGTCGTGCTCTGGGACTCGCGAGTATCAGGTGCACGGCGGTCGGACTTGGTTTGGTTCGTTTCGGCCTCCGGGTCGCCACTCTGAGACTTAAAAGCCAATTGAACCTCTTCAGGCGTGAAGTAGAGCGTGCCTCCGCGGGTATGCGCCATGAATCGCACCGCGGGGTCGGTCTGCCCGACATTAGGCTCGAAGGAGATGGGTAGTTTGGCGAAGTCGGGCTGCTTAGCCGGCTTAGAATGCGAGTTAGCAGGTGTAATGCCCGAATTGGGAGCGGTTGACACTGGGGGCGCTATACTGTAGCTCGATACAGGCTGACCTGTGTATGCTGGAACACTTTGCAATACAAAGCTTACAATCACCAGACAGACGATAACTCGCGACCGCAGCATGATAACGCCTCCGCTGTATAAGTATGGAGCGCCAGGCTGCAATGCAGGGTAGGATGGGCGCATGCTCAATTATCTCCCGTCCGTGCGGTACGGGGCAGGCATCCCGGCTTGCGGCTGCCGTAGCAAGGATGTATCAGCGTGGAGGCTAGGCTAGGCTAAAATGGGGGTGATGCCTTGGCTGGCATCATAGCAAAGTTTTCTGAAGTGCGCGTCAGTAAAATTACTTAACTTTTCACCAAAATTTGAGTATTTTGTGCGCCTTTCGTGCTTCCATGGTTCAAAATCATAGAACCTCAGTGTTGTCCTTTTCCGGGATGGTAGTTGGAGCGGGTGGGTGCTAAGGTGGGAGGCCAAAGGTTGGCTATCTGGTGCTCAATCTTCAGCCGCCCGGCAAGGGCGATGCGACATTACCGGTCCGGCAAGCACGGATCTATCATGTATTAATAGAAGATCAATTCTTGAAGTGAGGAGGTCGTAGGTCCACCGCCAAAGCGAACTCATCCCAAAGCGGATGACAATGTGCCATCCCCAACTCAAACGCTGTACACCCCGGAGCAATACCTCGCCCTGGAGCGTTTAGCTCTCGAAAAGAGCAAGTATATCAACGGCCGCCTAATCCCCATGGCCGGGGCGCGTCCGACGCACAACACTATGGGGCTGGCGCACAATACTATTACCGTCAACCTGGCTGGTATGCTTCGCAATTCCTTCCTCGGACGCCCTTGCCGCGGTTACGGCAGCGACATGCGCGTGAGGGTGAGCGCGACCGGCCTGTTTACGTATCCTGACGTGCTCGCCCTGTGCGATGACCCAATCTTCGATGATTTGCACCGCAATACGCTGCTCAACCCGGCCGTTATCTTCGAGGTGCTTTCTCCCTCCACCGAAGCCTACGACCGCGGCGAGAAGTTCGCCCACTACCGCAGGCTCGACTCGCTGACCGACTACGTTATGGTCTCGCAAGACAAGTGCAATGTGGAGCACTATGTTCGCCAGGGTGCCTTCTGGCTTCTCGCTGAGCTCAGCAGCTTAGACGACACTCTCCATGTCGCCTCCGTCGAGGCCGAGCTCCATTTACGCGAGATCTACGACAAGGTAGAATTCCCCAGGAGCCGATGTTCTTGACGTGATCCTATCTCGTCACCGCCCTGGTTCCGGGTGCCGGCTACACGCCATGACCCTTCTCCAGCGAGTCTATGAATTGCTCGAACGAGTCTGCAACTCGAAGCACGGGCGGATCGGGCGGATCGTGTACGTAGAGGGTCACACTACCATATCCCTCTGGACTGAGGTCGAGGCAGATTAGGTTTCCAAAGGCATCTGCTGCGATCGGTAACATGGTCTCGGGTATTAGAGGCCAGCGATACCGGTAATGCAACCGGACGTCTACCATCGACTCGGGGCTTGAGGAAATGGAGAGGAATTCATTGATGCGCCACGATGATTCCTCCCCTTCGAATGTGAAGGGTAAAGTATGTAGTTTCGGGTACCCGCCGTTGCTAAACAGCAGGAAATCGATGTAAGCTGGCGGAAGCTTCGCACTGGGAATTGACTTCGGATAGAGGAACAGGGTGTCTGTGTCCTTACTCAAAGAGATCTCGTGAGAATGCTCCACAACAATTCCTTATGAAGACGTATCAATGAGCTGGATGAACCCTAGCCCCTTTTCTTGGCACAACATCTCAATCCAATCCCACAACTCGTCGCGAGTAAGATAAATATAGAGGGACACACTGGATTGTTCTCTGCCAGGGTCATGTCTTGCATCCATCTCACCCTCGCTACTTTGGTTGGAATAGCCTCTTATTCTTCTTCAAGAATCGGGATGGTATGATATCACTAGAAAGTGTGCCAGTCAGCAGTTTTGTCAGGAACTCCGTCATTGAAGCATCAAATGCCTCGAACCTAGGCCCGCGTGCCTCATTTATCAGTACCCTCCAATCTTCGGGGGCTCCTGATGTCTGCCAATATAGTTCGTTACCGCTATCTAGGTGTCCCCATGGTAGCAAGCCATCCATTTCTGGATAGAGAGGGTAGGGACACTCCTTCTCCCCGAATTCTGCTCTTAGTTCTCTCCACATTCCTAAGACTTCAGGAACGCGAACTAGAAGGTTTTGGTGTGGCTTTTCAGAGTAGGGATTGTATATCCATATGAACTCGCTAACTACTCCTGTACCATAAAGATCGACAAAAGCCCTGTAATCTGGTGGCAGCACCGTTCCTAAGGCTTCTTCGATTGCGCTCCAGTTCCTACCTATGCCTGCCTCCTTGGGTTCCTTAGGTGGAGGCAGTATGATTGCCAATGTCTCGAGTGTCTTTCCAGCACAGTGGGATCCGAAGCTTGGAATTCACGTGACTTGAAGTCGCGGC
>JADMIO011624603.1_pt1 | contig 39801 bp, 33 predicted proteins | sample 8958161 | NCBI WGS metagenome assembly JADMIO01 (sample SAMN16585339, study PRJNA669376) | soil metagenome | isolation source: Crop rotation soil | place: USA: Cullars Rotation, Alabama | collected 2011 | reverse complement strand
GACCGCTCCGCCCTGCAGTCGCCGTCCATTGAGCAGCATCGACCGCCGCCCGATTCCCGCAAACTCGTTCTCCACCGCGAAATCATTGAACGGCTTTTCCTCCCCCAGCACGCCCGCCAGCAGCTTGCGCAGCTCCGGCACATTCCACTGCCCGCTCCCGAGCTCAATCAGCAATTGCCCCACGGTCTGTTCCGGCGTGAGCTTGAACTTCAGATAAAACGACCGGCTGGCCGCCTTGACGCGCAGCTCAGAATCCAGCACCAGCAGCGGTTCGCGCAGCGTCTGTAGGATGCTGTCTGCATAGTTTGAAACAGGCATAAGAGATCCAAGGCGGGGAATCCCATTGTAGACTCCCCGCCGGGATTAGATACGAACAATCCGGCATTATTCTCTTTTATTTCCCCCTCCTCCCCCCTCCCCCGGGAGAGAAGAGCCACAAAGGGCACAAAGGACGCAAAGGGCACAAAGAACCGCCCCGCGCGCCGTCTCCGGCACTAGGGGAGAATCTGCCACAGAGTCACAGAGGCACAGAGAGGAAGAGGATGGAACCACAGATGAACGCAGATTGAGGGGAGTGAAAGGGAATCATGTCCCTTTCGGAGACAAGTAAAGGGGACGCGCATCGAATTTACCCGGTCTTTGCATTTGGGGCTATGGGGTTCTGACTTCCGGGCATCCCGATGATTTGAGGGGGGGCGGGCGGGTGCCGTAGCGAGAGCGCAGCGGAGCGTACACACTGGGTCGACCCATCGACCCTGCGGCGCGTAGCCGCAGAACAGCCGGAGAGCGCATGCCGAATTTGATCCGTAAAGGGGCAGAGAAGAGTCTTAGCAACAGATGAAGACCGATGGACACGGATGAGAGAGAGAAGCGCTTTCTTTCTTATCTGTGTCGATCTGCCTTTTCATCTGTGGCGAATCCCTCTTCTCTGGCGTGTTCTGGCATACCGATTGGTCGGCGGGTAGGGGGGGCAGGGGGGGACGGAAGCGCGGGGGCATGCCGCTTGCGGGCCATTGTTCGGGCCAGGTGGGTAAAACCTGAAACGAGGCGAGATTGATTCTTATTGTGGACGATTCAACCGACACCCGCGTCGCCCTGGGAAGGCTCCTGGCGCAGCGTGGATACGGCGTTCAATGCGTCGGCGGGGGAGCGGAAGCGTTGGAATACATGACACAGGAGCGACCTGATCTGGTCGTGCTTGACCAGCATATGCCCGGCCAATCGGGGTTAGAGACGTTCATCCAAATGCGGCAGGATGGCCGGTTGAAAGACATCCCGGTGGTCTTTTTCAGCGCGGATAATTTAGGTGACCTGCAGCGCGCGGCGATGGCCGCGGGCGCGATCGGGTGGGTGGTCAAGAGCGGCGAAGGTTGGAAAGAAATCCTCGAAACCGCCGCAGCAACGTGTTCGCCGCACTAAGTCACCAGCGCCGCGCGCTTTTGCACCTTGAGCCGTCCGCGTACGCTTTCAGCCAATGCTCCTCGGCATCCTGTCCGACACCCACGGCCGCCTCGAAACCGCCCGGGCCGCGATCTCGCTCCTCACTACCCGCTTGCACTGCGACTTCCTCATCCACTGCGGCGACATTGGAGAAGACAATATTCTCGATCTCCTCGCGGGCACGGTCCCAAGCGCTTTCGTCTTCGGCAACAACGACTGGGATCGCTCCTCTCTCCAGCGCACCGCGACCCATCTGGGCATCCAATGCCTCGGCGCCCATGGCGAGCTCACGCTCGGGGGCAAACGCTTTGCGATACTCCATGGCGATGACGCGCGGCTGCTGCATCAGCTCCAGGACAACCAGCTCCACGACTACATTCTTTTCGGGCACACCCACATCCCCGCCGACCGCCGCCACGGCCGCACACGCCTCATCAACCCCGGCGCGCTTCATCGAGCAGCCAAGAAAACCGTCGCCACCCTTCATATCCAAACCGACCAACTCACCTTCCATGAAGTATTGACCAACTAACCACTAACAACTAACAACTAACAACTATGCCTGACACCCTCTTCTCCAAAATCATCGCCCGGCAGATCCCGGCCAAGATCGCGTACGAGGACGACACCTACATCGCGATCCACGACATCGACCCTAAAGCGCCGGTCCACCTGCTCATCATTCCCAAGAAACCGATCGCCACTCTTAACGACATCACTGCTCAGGATCGCGAGTTGGTAGGGGGGCTGTTTCTCACCGCGCAGAAGCTGATGAAAGAGATGGGCCACAGCGACTATCGAACGGTCTTCAACTGCGGTCCCGGCGCCCAGCAGTCGGTCTTTCACCTTCATCTGCATGTCCTTGCCGGCCGGGCGTTTACGTGGCCGCCGGGGTGATTTGCCCGATTTTTCAATTTTTTGTCAATTTTCAAAATCGCTCGCAAACATCCAAATCCGCCCCCTTCGATGGCTGCGTAACATTCCTTACAGGCCGCCTGAGCCCGCTCGTGCATGCCGCTCGGTCGGCTGCTTTTGTTTGAAATTCGGAGTGAGGCGTTTCTCGTTTAACCCTATTTTTCCGCGGGAATTGCGCAAAAAAGAAGACAGCGGTCGTTAAACACGCTGTCTTCCGGAGGGGAGAAAATGCGCCTTAGGCGCTTGCCTTCAAAGTTACCTATCTTATCCTAACCGTCTCCACATCACTGTCAATTTGTAATGTGAAGAACATTTTCTGCATCCTTCCATCGGCCAAGCTCCAGAAGAAACTTCAGCAAAAAGCTGGCCATTACAGAATTTTTTTTCGAGGCTTTTTCGGCCTCCCCTTATTCATCCCCGCGCGAGGCAAAAGTCGCACTTGGTTTTGAGCGCTGCGACGGCATCGCGTATTTTTAAGGTTTCTGCTTCCAAATCCTCTTTGGATGTGGAGTTACGGTTGAGTTCGATCGCCGGCCCGAAGCACAAGATTGCCCGCTGACGCCGGGTGAAGGCCTCGGGCATTTCTTTTAAACGCTGGCTCCCGGTGAGGTAGCAGGGGTAGACCGGGACTGCCGTTTTGATCGCCATCAATGCGACACCTGTCTGAAAAGGCAGCAATTTGTCGGAGGTTTCGATCTTTCCTTCCGGGAATATCCCAAGGATTCGACCATCCGCCAGTGCCCGCAGCGCGGCCCGGGTGGCCATGAGGTCCCGGCCGGTGCGCTCGACGGCGATTGCCTCGACGGCACGATAAATGGGGGATAATGGCTTAATGTCGTAGTATTCCTTCGCCATCATCCAGACGATCAGGCGGTTGCAGACGGCTTGGATGAGCACGGGGTCGAGGCCGCTGGTGTGATTGGAGACGAGAATGCCCGGCCCCCGCCGCGGCAATCGTGCCGGGGAAAGCACAGTGACGTTGTGAAAGAGGCGGGAATACAGGACATCGACGGCCCGGAGAAACCCGATGGTCAGTCGATCTTCCGGGCGAGTCACAGGAGCCGTCACTTTGCGCAGCACTTGCCCGCATCATCGGCAAACCAGCAGGGAATGGCAAAGGGGGAAAATGACTGCGATTCAAAACGGCATTGCAAGCCGCGATCGATGATAGACGGCGGTGTGGGACCACTCGTCGTGCCAGGAGAGTTGGATGTTACCTTTTCCCTTCCCTATCGCGTAGCTGTTCAAGGACCCGTGCTAATTCCTCGGCTCTGAATCTGGCTAATTTCCATCCCTCCCCGTCCGGGTCTGTTCCGATTGCCACGCATGCTCCGCGGCGACGGCTTACGCCCGCGCGGAAGTAGAACGTCCCGTCCCTGGTCGTCAGTTCAATCGGTGCGTGCCAGAACCAGTACCTCGCGCCGTCCCACTGCTCACCGGCGACCTCGTCTTCGCGCACCTCGCCAAGCGCGAGCGCGATCCGCCGAATATCCTCCCGATCGGTGACGGTCAAATCCTTCCTCACGAGTGGACAGGGCGCACCCGCCGGGCCCCGCGCTCGGATCGTCACTTTGATGATCTGATCCGGCGGTGTGTGCAAGATGTGCTGAATAATCGCCGTGCGATGCCGAGGCACCGGCGTGAAGAGCAATACCGCAAGCGCCAGCGCGAGGCCGATGCCCATCCCTCCAATCCCGATGACCATCAGCATCCCAGGAATGCACCCGTATTGTTGCTTGACGCGCGAACTGAGAATGCCGATCCGGAGGAACGCAAACCCAACGGTCGCGAAAATCGCCCCGAGGAGGATGGCAAGAATATAGTCGAACAAGCGGCAAACACCGTGCAGGCCATTATATCGCCAGCATCCGTTGAAGTCCGTTCTTGCTGGCTCGTCAATGAGTGCGCTGGGGCTTACAATTCACCACCGATGTTTACCTTCCTCGTTGAAACCTTTGTGATGGGCGTGCGCAACTTGCATTTGCATAAGTTGCGGTCGCTGCTCACGGCGCTGGGCATAATCTTTGGTGTCGCGGCGGTGATTATCATGGTGGCGATTGGGGAAGGGGGGAAGCAGGCGGCGCTGGAGCAGCTGAGGCAGCTGGGGGCGCGAAATATTATTGTGAAGTCGATCAAGCCGCCGGAGACTTCGGATGCGAGCGCGAAGTCGCAGCGGATTCTCCAATATGGGCTGCGGCGGGAGGACCTGAATCGGCTGGAGACGCTGCCGAATGTCACGGCGATCGTGCCGCTGCGCGATACCGAGCAGCGGGTGGTGCACGGGGACATGCGGGTGGCGGCCAATGCGATTGGGACGACGCCGGAGGCGTTTGATGTGATCAATCTGCAGCTTTCGCGCGGGCGGTATTGGAACTCGGTGGATTATGAGCGCGGGGCGCCGGTTTGCGTGGTGGGAGCGTTCGCGGCCAAGGCGCTGTTTCCGTATGAAGATCCGCTGGGACAACTCGTGCAGGTCGGCAGCACGCGCTCGGCGATGGTGGTGCTGGAAGTGGTGGGAGTGCTCGAGCCGACGGGATTGCGCGGCGAAGGGGCGGCGATGATCAACCGCAATCTCGATCAGGATATTTATTTTCCGCTCACGCTGGCGCAGGCCACGTTCGGCGATGCGATTGTGAAGATGCAGGCGGGGTCGTTTGAGCGGAAGGAGATCGAGCTGACCGAGGTGTGGATGCAGGCCGATGTGATCGAGCATGTCGAGACGCTGGCGGGGATGGCGGAAAACATCGTGCAGTTGAATCATGCGGGGACGCCGGATTATGAAGTGAAAACGCCGATTCAGATTTTGCGAGCGGCCGAGCAGCAAAAGCGCATGTTCAATTTCATCATGGGCGGCATCGCGAGCATCTCGCTGGTGGTGGGGGGGATCGGGATCATGAACATCATGCTGGCGACCGTGACCGAGCGGACGCGCGAGATCGGCATCCGCCGGGCGCTGGGGGCCAAGCAGCGGCATATCACGCTGCAATTTCTGATCGAAACGACCGTCATCTCGCTGACCGGCGGGCTGATCGGGATTGCGCTGGGATGTCTTAGCGCACAGCTTCTGCCGATTGCGGTTCGCTGGTTCAGCAGCTCGGCGGGGTTTCCGACCAGCATCACCACGTGGTCGGTGATCAGCTCGTTTTTGATCAGTGCGCTGATTGGGATTGGGTTTGGACTATATCCGGCTGTCACGGCGGCGAAGATGAATCCGATTGAAGCGCTGCGGCATGAATAGCCAGAGGGCCGGCTTTCATGCCGGCCGATGCGCTCGCGCGTCCACGGCCGGCACGAAGGCTGGCGCTCCGATTAGACGCATCTGATCGCGATGAGGGTTTGATCGTCGTTGGGGGGGACGTCGTTTGAAAACTTCGCGAGCTCGGCGCGGATTTGCGTCAGGCATTTTTCGGCGGAATTGTCTCCACACGTCAGGAGCAGCTCGTCGAGGCGCTCCATTCCGAAGAGTTTCCGTGAGCGCGAGCCGCTTTCGCGCGGGGCGATAGTTTCGGTGATTCCGTCGGTGTAGAGCAGGAGCAAATCGCCGGGGCGGAGCGTTACGGTCGCCTGCTCGTAGGTCTCGTCGGTTTGGATTCCGAGGGGAATCGCTCGTGCGCCGTCGAGTGAGATGACGTTTCCATCGCGCACCAGGCGCGGGGGATTATGGCCGGCGCAGGAATAAGTCAGCTTGCGCGATTTCGGATCTAACACGCCATAGAGCGCGGTCACAAATGTTCCGCCGCGCGTGTAGGAGCGCGTGAGGTGATCGTTCAAATGTTTTAAGAGTTCCGGCGGCGGCGTGTGCATGCCGGGCTGGGTGTGGGCGATGGCGTGGGTGATGGCCATGAGCACGGCGGCGGGCGTGCCGTGGCCGGCGACATCGGCGATGAAGATTCCCCACGCGCCGTTATTGAGCGGGAAGAAATCGTAGTAATCGCCGCCGGCGCGGGCGCTGGTTCGGTAGTACGCGGCGAGGTCGAATCCGGGTATCGCGGGCAGTTGTGCGGGGAGGAGGGATCGCTGAATCTCGCCGACAACCTGGAGCTCGCGATCGAGCTCGCCGAGGGCTGCGCTGAGTTGATTTCGCAGAACGAGGTTGTGCGTGCCGCGGCCGAACAAACCCGATTGCCAGTGCAGCATCGGAATCATTTCGTGCTCGATCGTCCGTCCCGGGGGCAGGAGCGAAATCGTTACGTTGATTCCGAGGCCGCCGTCGTACTGCGGCAACGCGAGCAGCGAACCGAATCCATCGAGGTATTGAAAGCCGGGATCGTCGCGCGCGAGTCGCGGCGGGAGATCGTCAATGATCACCGGCTTATCCGCATAGGCGAGTTCGCCGAGGAGTCCGCCGGTCAGGCGCGGCAAGCGGTCGCGCTGAGTCCAGGGATTGAAATGCTCCTCAAACCGCGACGAGCGCGTGATCAAGAATCCCGGCGGGGGCACATCGCGGCGGGACAGCGCGATGTAATCGTAAATGGGCAGAAGCTCGCCGATGCCGTTCCAATAAACATCGACCAGCTCTTCGGGATCGGAGACCGACGAGACGGCCTTCATCGTGCGATCGATGATCTCCAGCTCTTCCTGCCATGAATGCCGGCCGCTGCGCATAATAAAAGTGTAGGGTCCGCCGTGGGGACCGCAAAGCTTCGCGCACGATGGCACGGGTTTTCAACCCGTGACCTCTGACGCATGGGTTTGCAATTTACGCAATAGCCGGGAAACCGTCAGCCGCCAATCGCGACGCAGGTGCACGGCGGAGGCGGGGAAGAGAGTCGGGTTGAACGGATTCTTCGGCCGGTAAAAGCGACCGTTGAGAACGTGAAGAGCGCCGACGCTAAACCAACGATCCTCGAAGAGTTTGGAAAGCGCGACCGCGACAGCTTTTGCGCCGTCGGTTTGATCGATCGAAAATTCCATGACGAGATGAAAATCGCCCGCCGAGTCGCGGTGGACGCGCGGGGGCGATAGCTCCATCTCGTCCATGATTATCTTGAGCATTCGATCGATCAGCGCATTTGCATCGTCCGGCCACATCTGGGCTGGATCGCGGTGCGCGATCGCCTCGCGCCGAAAGGGCTTGGGCTTGGTCAGCGCCAGATACGCCGTCCGCTGCCACTGGGGGCAGAAGCGCGGACACCCGACGAGAATCGTAGACGCGGACGCGCCCCGTTTTTGCCGCTGGGGAAGTGGAGGATAGGGGACCGGTCGAAACATTCGTGCCCTGATCGTAGTCAGCGTGACGTGCCCTTTGACGACAACTCGTCATTTCGCACCTTTTTTTCGATACCTTCCTCCGCCAATTGGAGCTAAAATTGCAGGACAGTTCATGTAGTACAGCGAACGGTTCCGTTCGCTGACGAGAAAAAGCCACTACCCGAAAGGAATCCGGTGGCCGACCGACAAATTAAATCGTCCCAGGAATCGCGTGGCCGCGACATTGTCGTCATCGGCGCCAGCGCCGGCGGCGTCGAAGCACTTCGATCGCTGGTCCACGATCTGCCCCCGAAGCTGGCCGCCGCCATCTTTGTCGTCGTTCATTTCCCTGCAAACTATTCCAGCATCCTGCCCGAGATCCTCACGCGCAGCGGGCCGCTGCCGGCGCGGCACGCGCGCGATGGCGAGCGCATCGAGCCCGGCCGTATTTACGTCGCGCCGCCGGATCATCACCTGCTCCTGCATCGCGGCTGCATGCGCCTCAGCCATGGCCCGCACGAAAACGCCCATCGGCCGGCGGTCGATCCGCTCTTCCGCACCGCTGCCCGCGCGTATGGCCCGCGTGTCATTGGCGTGGTGCTGACCGGCAATCTGGATGACGGCACCGCCGGCCTGGGGGACATCAAGGAGCGCGGAGGCGCCGCCATCGTCCAGCTTCCCTCCGACGCCGTGTGCGCCAGCATGCCACAGAGCGCCATCGACAACGTCGAAGTCGATCGTGTTGTGCCCTTGAAGCAAATCGCCAAGTCGATCGTCGAACTGACGCACGCGCGCGTCGATGGAGGTACTGTGTGGCGTCGAAAGCACCACTCGTCGTCGAATCACGCGGATTATCTCCAGGAAGAAGCCGACATGGCCGAAACCGACGCCGATCAGATGCAGTTGGACGATCGCCCCGGCGAACCATCCGGCTTCACCTGTCCCGAATGCGGCGGCGCGCTCTGGGAGCTCAAAGATAAAAAACTCCTGCGGTTCCGTTGCCGAACCGGTCACGCTTATTCGGTTCAGACGCTCATGACCGAGCAAACCACCGGCGTGGAATCGGCCCTCTGGGCAGCGATGGCGACGCTCAAGGAAAAATCGAGTCTTGTTCGCCGGATGGCGGATCAGGCGCAGCAACGCGGACAAAGCGTAGTCGTCCCACGCCTGACGCGCCAGGCGGACGCGGCCGATCGCGACGTCGAAATCCTCCGTCGCGTGCTGCTGGGCTTTAAGAATCAGATGGAGCCGGAGGCGGCGCGCGGGCGCGGTGATCGCGCGAAAGCTCCCGACGCCCCTCCGATAGAATTGCCGGAGGAAACAAAGGGCGCCGAGTGTGAGCCGGCCCCCCGCTCATCCTCCGCATCGCAACGCAAAAGGGCATGGCAAGAGGATGATGCACGCCGCGCGTCGCGCAAGTCCGCCAGCGGCAATGGCGGCAATGGCTCAGGCGATTCCGGCCGCATACGAAAATCCGAGGCGAAGGGAAAAGAGATGTGAGACGATGACCGACAAGCAGGCGGGCGGCGTTGCGGGCGCTGCCGCCGAAACCATGGCGAGGATGGGTCCGGAGGTGCGCGTCGCAACCGCGCGCTTGAATGTGATCGCCATCGCCGCGTCGGCCGGGGGGCTGACGGCTCTTTCGCAGGTGCTCAGCGGCCTGCCCACGGATTTTTCCGCGGCGGTTCTGATCGTGCAGCACCTGATGCCCGACCGGCCGAGCAATCTCGCGGAGATTCTCGCCAAGCGCTCGCCGATGCCGGTGCGACAGGCGATTGATGGTGATCCGCTGCGCGCCGGGGCGGTTCTGGTGGCGCCACCGGATTTTCATATTCTTGTCAATCCGGATTTGACGCTTTCATTGTCGCACACTGCGCTGGTGCACTACGTAAGACCTTCGGCCGACCCTTTGTTTATCTCCCTCGCCGCACAACTTCGCGAGCGCGCCGTCGCCGTCGTCCTTACCGGCACCGGTAAGGACGGCTCGCTTGGACTGCTGGCGATTAAGAAGTGGGGCGGGCTGGTGATCGCCCAGGATCAGGCGACCTCCGCCCATTTCGGCATGCCCAGCGCCGCGATCGATACCGGCAACGTAGACCAGGTCCTGCCTTTGGATAAAATCGCTCCCGCCCTTCGAAGGCATGTCGAGGCATTGACCGGCACCAACCCCCAAGGATGAGAGACGCGTAAATGGCGCAATCGACCGAGACCAACGAATTTGAGAACCTGCTCGACTACCTCAAGCGCAGCCGAGGCTTCGATTTCAGCGCTTACAAGCGCACGACGCTCCAGCGGCGAATCGAAAAGCGCATGCAGATGCTCAAGATCGCGAAGTTCAGCGATTACATCGATTACCTGGAAGTGCAGCCGAGCGAATTCTCGATGCTGTTCAACACCATCCTCATCAACGTCACCAGCTTTTTCCGCGATCCGCAGACGTGGGAATTCCTTCAATCCGACATCGTCCCCAAGCTCCTCGAAGGCAGACAATCCGGCGAGCCGCTTCGCGTGTGGAGCGCCGGGTGCGCATCGGGTGAGGAGGCGTACACCATCGCGATGGTTCTCGCCGAGGCCGTGGGCATCGAGCAGTTCCACGAGCGCGTCAAAATTTACGCCACCGATGTCGACGAAGAAGAGCTCGCCAGGGCCCGCACCGGGATCTATGCCGAAAAGCAGATGGTCGATGTTCCCGAAGCGCTGCGGGAAAAATATTTCGAGCCCCTGGGTGATCGCTATATCTTTCACCGCGAGCTGCGCCGCTCGGTCATTTTCGGCCGCAACGATCTCATTCAGGACGCGCCGATCTCGCGGGTCGATCTGCTGGTCTGCCGCAACACGCTGATGTACTTCAACACCGAAGCCCAGTCGCGCATCCTCGCCCGATTCCACTTCGCCCTCAACGACGGCGGCGTTTTTCTCCTCGGGCGGGCCGAGATGCTTCTCACGCATCAGCACATGTTTCTGCCAGTCGATCTCAAGCGGCGGATTTTCACCAAGGTCGTCAAGAAAAACGCCCGCGAGCGCCTGAGCATGATGGGCCTGGCCAATAATGGCGGTAACAACGCTCACGCCGGCGGTGACGGGCAGCCGATCGTCGCGGACGATATTCGCCTGCGCGAGCTCGGCTTCGATTTCGACGTCGTCGCGCAGGTGCTGGTCGATCGCGCCGGAATTCTCATCGCGCTGAACGAACGCGCTCGCGCGCTTTTCGGGCTGGGTCCCGCCGAAATCGGCAAGCCGATTTCCGAGCTGGAGATTCTGTATCGTCCCGTCGAGCTGCGCTCGTGGATCGAGCAGGCGATCAGCGACCGCCGGCCCATGGTCTTGCGCGATGTCACATGGACTCCTTCGACCGGCGGTGATAATGAGCCTCAGGTTTTCGACGTGCACGTCATGCCCCTGATCGACGCCGGCAGCGTGCAAGGGGTCAAGGTCACGTTCCAGAATGTCACCCGCGCCAAAAAGCTCGCCGACGAGCTTCAGCAATCGCGCCACGAGCTGGAGACCGCGTACGAAGAGTTGCAAACCACCAACGAAGAGTTGCAGAGCACGGTCGAAGAGATGGAGACCACCAACGAAGAGTTGCAGTCGACCAATGAAGAGATGGAAACCATGAACGAAGAGCTGCAGTCGACCAACGAAGAGCTCCAGACCATCAACGCCGAGCTTTCCGATCGCACCGGCGAGCTCAATCAGGTGAACCTCTATCTCGAATCGATCCTGACGAGCCTGGACAGCGGCGTGGCCGTCCTTAATGGCAAGCTTGAAGTTCAAACCTGGAACGAGCGCTGCCACGACATGTGGGGCCTGCGCTCCGACGAGGTCATCGGAAAACATTTCTTCAACCTGGACATCGGGCTGCCGGTCGAGCAGCTCAAGCCGTGCATCCGCGCTGCCATGAGCGAAAAAGGCGCGACCGAGCGCACGACGTTGAGCGCCACCAATCGCCGGGGAAAAGCCTTCGAATGTAAGGTGACTTGCACTCCGATGGCCGGCGACGGCGGCGTTGCCCGAGGGGTGATTCTCCTGATGGAAGGGTGACAAATTGACGATTGTGCCCACAGTCAAATTGGGCGAGGATATAGGCGCTTGTGCATAGAGAGCGTAGGTGATGGAGTCGTTCGACCGAAAACTGGCGGCCATGCAGACACAGATTGCTAATCTGCGCGCCGATGATCAGCGCCAGAATGAAGGGCAAGTGCTGTCGGCGCAAACCGTCGCCGAGCTTCAGGGGGTTGTCGAAGAGCTTCACGTCGCGGAGGAAGAGCTTCGGCAGCAGAACGACGAGCTGGCCGCCCAGCGCACGGCGCTGGAAAGCGAGCGCTATCGCTACATCGATCTATTCGAGTTCGCGCCCGATGGCTATTTGGTCACCGATCTGTTCGGCGTCATCCGCGAAGCCAATCGCGCGGCCGGCGATCTGCTCGACATGGAGCAGCGCTTTCTGGTGGGCAAGCCGCTCATGCTCTTCACGCACGAGCGCACCCCTGGCTGGCTTCAGCAGGAAATCCACCGCATCACCTCGGTCAATCGGCCGACGGAGCGCTCCATGGAGCTCAAGCGCCGCGACGGCGGATTGTTTGACGCGTCCGTCACCGCCGCTCCGATCCATGATGTCGGCGGCAAACCGACCGGCGTCCGCTGGCTCCTTCGCGACGACACCCAGCGCCACAAAAACGAATTGGAAATTCGCACGCTCAACGCCGATCTGGAGCGGCGCGTCGCGCAGCGCACGGCGCAGCTCGAGTCGGCCAATCGCATCAAGGATTATTTTCTCGCGATGCTCAGCCACGAGCTGCGCACGCCGCTGACGCCGGTGCTGGCGCTGGCCGAGTCGCTTAAGGAACGCCGCGACCTTCCCGAGGAAATCCGCGACGACCTTGCGATGATCCATCGCAACGTGGCGCTGGAGGCCCGGCTCATCGACGATCTGCTCGATCTCACGCGCTCGACGTGGGGAAAGCTGCGGCTCGACAAGCGCCCGGTCGATGCGCATGACGTTCTTCGGCAGGCGGCCGACATCGTTGAAACCGATTGGAACGAAAAGAAGCTGAAATTCACCCAAGATCTGTCCGCTCCGTCACATCACGTGCACGCGGACGCGGCACGGCTTCAGCAGGTTTTCTGGAACATCATCAAGAACGCGATCAAGTTTACGCCGCACGGCGGGTCGATCACCGTTCGCTCGAGTAATCCACGGGAAAACGAGATCGCGATCGACATCATCGACACCGGTGTCGGCATTGAGCCGGACGCGATGGCTCGGATTTTTCTGCCGTTCGAGCAGGCGGCCCAACATTCTCCCGGCGGCACGATTCAAGGCGGCCTGGGACTGGGATTATCGATCGGCCGAACTCTGGTCGAGGCCCACGGCGGCACGCTCACCGCTCGTTCGAGCGGCCGCGGAAAGGGCGCCACCTTTACCGTCACGCTGCCCACCCGCATCCCGCAATCGTCAACCGCCGAGGCGCCGGATGCGCCTAGTGCGCCGCCGCGCACCAACATCCGAATTCTGCTCGTCGAGGATCATCCGGACACCGCCAAGATCATGGCGCGCCTGCTTTCCCGCCGCGGCTACGCCATTCATACCGCCGACTCGCTGAAGTCCGCGCTGGAGCTGATTCATCAAACGCCGTTTGATTTGCTGATCAGCGACATCGGCCTGCCCGACGGCACGGGCATCGATCTTATGAAAGCGATTCACGCCATCAATCCCTCGATCAAAGCGATCGCGCTATCCGGCTTCGGCGCCGAAGACGACATCCAGCGCAGCCACGCTGCCGGTTTTCATTCCCACGTCACCAAGCCAGTGGACCTGCAAAAACTCGACGCCGAAATCCAGCGCATTATCGCGTAGTCCGCCCTTGGAGGGCCGGCCTTCGTGCCGGCGGCGTTTTGCGATCGCGCAGTGGCCGGGCGGAAGCCCGGCCCTCGGATCGCCGATCCTGGCCCTCCGGTTAAATCACTTTTGAATCGACCCACTCGCAAATCGTGTGATAAAAAAGCTGATGCCCCGCCTGGATCAAGGCCGACGATTCCGCGGGCACGATCAGCTCGATGTCGGCCATTCCTTTTGCCTTGCCGCCATCTTTGCCAAGGAATGAGACCGTCGCCAACTCCTGCTTCTTCGCCGCATCCAACGCGCGAACAATATTCTCCGAATTCCCGCTCGTGCTCAGGACAATCAGCACGTCCCCGCTACTTCCCAGCGCTTCCACCTGGCGCGAAAAGATCGAATCGAAGCCGAAATCATTGGCCGCGCACGTGATCACCGACGGATCGCACAGCGCAATCGCCGCCAGCGCCCGGCGGTTTTTCTGAAAGCGCGCCACCAGCTCTTCGGCGAAATGCATCGCGTCGGTGCTCGATCCGCCGTTGCCCGCGATCAGGACTTTTCCCTTTGCTTCCCAGCACTTCATCATCGCGTCAGCGGCGCTTTGAAGCTTGGGAGCGAGCGATGCCAATCGGGGAAGAAGCTCGCCGAGATCCTTGATGGCGCGGGAATAAATCGGCTGAATCGACATAGCGTGCGTTTATAACCTCAAAGCCATTCCCGCGACATCGGCAGGCGATCCGCGGCGCGCTGATCGATGACAAATCGGGCGCGGCCGTTATCATCGCGCGTATATGGCCAATGAGTTGCGTGCGGAAATCCTGATCGTCGGCGGGGGCGCCGGAGGCGTGGCCGCTGCCCTCGCGGCCGCGAGTCAGGGGCGCTCGGTCATTCTCACCGAGCCCACCGGGTGGATTGGTGGGCAGTTCACCAGCCAGGCGGTTCCGCCGGATGAGAATCCGTGGATTGAAAGCGACGGCACGTGCACACGGTCGTACCGCGCGTTTCGCGATGGCGTGCGCGCGTATTACCGGGATCACTATCCACTCAGACCTGATGCGGCGCAGGATCCGCATCTCAATCCCGGCGGCGGCGGGGTTTCCAGGCTTTGCTGCGAGCCGCGCGTGGCTTGGACGGTGATTCAGCAGATGCTTGCGCCGCATGTTGCTGGCGGGAGGCTGAAGATTCTTCTGCATCACGTTCCTGCGGGCGCGGATGCTGAGCGCGATCGCGTGCGGGCGGTCACGCTTCGCGATACTCAAAACAATTCAGACGTGACGATCGCGGCGGATTATATTCTGGATGCGACCGAGCTTGGCGATCTGCTTGCGCTCACGGGGACGGAGTACGTCGTTGGTACGGAATCGCAGAAGGAAACATCCGAGCCGCACGCGCCGGCGCAGGCGAATGCCGAAAATGTACAGGGATTTACCTGGTGTTTTCCGGTCGCGTTCGATCCGACGGCAGGGGCGAATCATGTCATCGACAAGCCGGGGCAGTATGAGCAGTGGCGCGATTACGCGCCGCGATTGACGCCGCCGTGGCCGGGGAAATTGCTGTCGTGGATTTATGCGCATCCGATCACGCTCAAGGCGCAGCCGAGCGTGCTGTTCGCCGATGAGCAGAAGGCCGATCATCCGGCGCGGTCGCTGTGGAACTATCGCAAGATCGTGCGCGATGACATTTATCAGGAGGGCAAAGCGCCGCACGAAGTGACGCTGGTGAACTGGCCGCAGAATGATTACTGGGAGCACAATGTCATCGACAAGCCGCCGGCGGATGTGGCGGTTTACCTGGAGGAATCGCGGCAGCTTTCGTTGTCGCTGCTCTACTGGATGCAAACCGAGGCGCCGCGGCCGGACGGCAAGGTGGGTTATCCCGGCCTTTACCTTGTTCCCGAAATCGCGGGAACTTCGGATGGTTTGGCGATGGCGCCGTATTTCAGGGAATCGCGCCGGATCAAAGCCGTTTTTACCGTGACGGAGAATCATGTCGGCGCGCAGGCGCGGTATGGCGCCGAAGCGATCGATATCGTGCGCGACGATGACAAGCACGCCGAGCTTTTCGCCGATTCCGTCGGCATCGGCTATTACCGGATCGATCTGCATCCTTCGACCGGTGGCAAAAATTACCTAGATATCGCATCCCTTCCCTTCCAGATTCCGCTGGGCGCGCTGATTCCTATCCGCATGACAAATCTTCTGCCCGCGTGCAAGAACATTGGCACGACTCACATCACCAACGGCTGCTATCGTCTGCACCCGGTCGAATGGAACATTGGCCAGAGCGCAGGGCTGCTTGCGAGTTATTGCCTGTCCAGGAAAATCGCGCCCGCCGCGGTGCGCAGCGACAAAAACCTCCTGGCCGATTTCCAGCAGTTGCTCACCAGCGACGGCGTCCCGCTTGCCTGGCCGCACATTAAGCCGTCATGAAAAAAGATCTTTGTTTTCACTGGCGTCGAACTGCTCAAGCCACTTCTCGATCACATTCACAACATACTGGCGCTCGTCATCGCTCAGCTCGCGCCCCTTTTCGATCCCATGCCACTTCGCCAGGCAACCCCGGCAGCATGTGGCGGTCGCGTGCTGGGCGATGAAGGCCGGATGATTCCCCATCGGCGTTTGTCGTCCGTCATTCGCGATTCGCGCGGGAGCGAGCCGTTCGTCGATGAATCGCCGCGCGTGCGCAAGCACCTGTGCCATTCCCTTTTCGCGAAGGTAACGCAGCTCCTTCCCGCGCAGGGTAAATCGGCTGCGAAAGGCCGATCGTTTTAACGCGGCAAACAGCTCATCGAGATCGCGCGTCATCAAAACGATATTAGGGTTTCACGCCGATCTGAATCAGCACGACATTGTTCACGGATTCCGGCCCTTCCCACATCAGATAGGTCTCGCGGCGTTCGCCGGAGGGGACCAGCCCGGTGGCAAACAGGTCCGGATAGACCTGCTGGTAGGCCGCTCCGATGCTTGGGATCGGCCCGCTGTAGATAACGGTGGCGCTGGTCAATGCATCGAGCTGTTTGACTTTGTAATCGCCAAATGCTTCGGTTCCCGGCTCAACCTGGAATCCCATTTCCAGTTCGAAGGGCGCGTTGTGATCCATGCCGGCGCCTTTGTAAACAAACGTCGGCGGGCCGCTGATCTGCACATGCCTGGCTTTCAGCGCCGGCACCAGCGCGTCCATGGTCTGCTGAATGGTCGGGCCCATCGTCGCCAGCGTGGTCTTTACGCTTTTGTAAAAATACGGGTGCTCTTTCAATGTCTGCACGCGCATTTTTGAGACCACGAAATCATCGGCTCCCGCGGCGACGGTCTTTGCGCGGCCGGCGGGGCGCGTCGTCGGCGGCGCTGCCATCGTCACTCCGGTCAAGATCGCCGCCACGCAAAACGCCGCTGTCACTGCACTCCACCTGTTCATAAATTCTCCTGTCTGATTGTTTTGAACATCACAACGTGTACCGGCTGGTTGTCAACCGGGCCATTACAAAATCCATTCGAGTTTTGACTTGCAAACGTCTCGTGTGTACTGTATTAATACGAGTAGTACAGTACGATGCCCCTGGATATTCAAATCACGCCCGGCTCTGCGACGCCGATCTTTAAGCAGATCGTCGATCGGGTGCGCCTGGCGATTGCCACCGGCGAAGCGAAGGCCGGCGATCAGCTCCCAAGCGTGCGCGCGCTTGCGCAGCGCCTTGTCATCAATCCGAACACCGTCGCTCGCGCCTATGCAGACCTGACGCGCGATGGGCTGCTCGATTCGCAGCAAGGACGGGGGGTGTTTATCGCGCCGCAGCGGAATGTCTATACCAAAACCGAGCGGCTCCGGCGGCTCGAGCCGGCACTTGAAGCGTTTGTTCACGATGCGCTGTCGCTCAACTTTTCGGCGGAGGAGATTCATGATGCATTGGATAAAAAACTCCACCAGTTGCAGAAACGTTGAAAGCGGGTAACCACCATGACTGACAACAATCCTGTCATCCAAACGCACGACCTCACCAAATACTTCGGCCGCAAGTGCGCTGTCGATTCGCTCACGCTCACCGTCCCCCGCGGCTGCGTCTTTGCGTTCCTCGGGCGCAATGGGTCAGGAAAAACCACCACCATCCGCATGCTGCTGGGGCTCGTCCCTCCCACCCGTGGCTCCTCCTCCCTTCTCGGCCACGACTCCCAATCCCTCCCCCCCGAAATTCGCGCCCGCATCGGCTACATGGCCGAGTCCCACCCGCTCTACAACTGGATGCGCATCGACCAGATGGGCTCCTTCCAATCCTCCTTCCACAAAAACTGGAACGACAGAATCTTCCGCGCCATCCTCGATCACTTCCGCCTCTCCCCAAAATCCAAAATCGCCCACCTCTCCCGCGGCGAGCGCGCGGGCGTCTCCCTCGCCATCACGCTCGCCCCGCAGCCTGAGCTTCTCCTGCTCGATGATCCCGCGCTGGGATTAGATCCCGTCGCCCGCCGCTCCCTCCTCGAATCGATCGTTTACGTCACCCGCAACGCCGACCGCACGATCTTCCTCTCCTCCCACCTCCTCTCCGACGTCGAGCGTGTCGCCGACCGCATCGCCGTCCTCGATCGCTCCGTCCTCCGCGTCAACGCATCGCTGGAAACCTTCCGCTCGCGCGTCCGCCAATACCTTCTGACCTTCGCCTCATCCCCGCCGCCCCTCCCCAAAATCCCCGGCCTTCTCGGCACCCGCCGCGACGCCAGCGAACTCCGCATCACCATCGCCAACCCCACCGATGAAACCACCACGCTGCTCCGCTCCCTCTCCCCCACGACAATTTCCGAAATCCCCTTAAGCCTCGAAGACGCCCTCATCGGCTACCTCGGCGACCGCGGCGAACGCGCCTTCTTCCTTCAGGACACCGACAGCAACGAATCATCCCTTACCCCCGCAGGTGCAATGTGAAATCCCTCATCTGGAAAGAATTAAGGGAAAACCTCAACTGGGTCGCTCTGCTCGTTGTGGGATTCTGCGCGGCGCTCGCGTACGCCTTGTACACAAGCACGCGGCCTTATTACAACGTCGCCCCGCTCACCTCGCCGGCGTTTCAGATGTCCACTGTCATTGGGTGCCCCGCTATCGCGCTCGCGATCGGCCTCCTGCAAACGCTGCGCGAAAACCGCCGCGATCAATGGGCCTTTCTCATTCATCGCCCTCTTTCGCGCTCACGCATCTTTCTGGCCAAAATCATTGCCGGCCTGATCCTATACGTCGCGGCCTGCGGTATTCCCCTGCTGATTTTGACCATCTACGTCGCCACCCCCGGCCACGTTCCCGTGCCGTTTCTGCCGGGCATGCTGCTTCCCGTGCTGGCCGACGCGCTGGCGGGCTTCGGCTATTACTTCATTGCGTATCTCATTGCGTTGCGTCACGCCCGTTGGTTCGGCAGCCGCCTTCTGCCGATCGGCTTGCCGCTCATCGCCTCGATCTGCGCGGCCGCCTTCGAAGCGTTTTGGATGGCTGCCCTGGGCGCCAGTCTCGTTATGCTTCTCTGTGCTCTAGCCGCTTACGGAACATTCCTCGCCAGCGGCGAATACACCCCCCTCCCACGCCCCTCGAAGTTCGCAACCTTCCTCGCCAACGGCATCGGAGCCACCCTCGTGGGAATCCTCGCCTTTGCAATCGTCGCGGGTTTGGCCGAACCCCGCCAGCCTTATACGTATCGCCAGTACCTGATCACTACCGGCGGCCAACTCGTCATCGCCACCTATTCCGACGGCGTCGTCACCACCGTCACCGATCTCGCGGGCCATCCTCTCAACGATGCTCATGCGAAAGAATTCATGACTTCCCCGGCGTACCACTACTCGCGTGGGCTCGCGTCAGTTTCGCTTCAACTCCAAGGCATGTGGTATCCGTCCAGCTATCGCCAGCCCTACCGCTACTACGCCGATTACGGAAATCCGGGCGGCGTTCACTGGTACTACCTCTTCGATCGCCACCTTCTCGTCGGCTACGACGTCAAGTCCAACCGCTGGATCGCCAGCGCCGGCAAAAACGGTTTAGTTGCCACCCCTCAATTGCCCGAGCCTTTCCCCGAAACCGCGCTCCATCCCTGGGGCGGGTACGCCAGCTACGGCGAGGACGCGCTGCTCATATTCCCCTCCATTGCCTACCGCCTCGACTTGTTCGCACAGCGCATGCGCCCCCTGTTCGTCTCTCCGCCGGGCGAGCAAATCCGCGATCTGGAAACCCCCATCGCCGCCGAAGATCGCTTCTTCGCGGCACTCACTACTTCCTCAGTTCACATCCTGGATCTCAACGGCAAATCCCTCATCGTCATTCCGCTGATCCCCAACGAAAAAGAGTACGGCCAAGTCGTCGTCGGTCACCTCACCAATGGTAATTATTACCTCTGGTACGGCGGCAATTGGCACATTCCGGATCTGCACCCGACGGTCCTCACCTATTCCCCCACCGGCCAATTACTTTCGCGCACCGACTTACCCGATCTTGACCCGCTGGGGGACCGCGCTCCCGCATTGTCTGAGATGCTCGGGGTCCCTCTGGTCCCGCCGATTGTTTTCATCATCGCATTCTTCCTTCGACTCATCGTCAGCGGCCACGCGCCGTGGATGAACCCCCAGCACCACGCCTCGGCACGCGAAATCGTCATGTTCGGCGCCTGCGTTGCCATTCCCATTCTCTGCGCCGTCGGCACGTGGCTCATCACTTCTCGCTACAATTTCTCCCGCCGCCGCAAGGTCCTATGGACGATAACGAATCTCCTTTTCGCGGTCCCCGGCCTGGTCACCATGCTCCTCACCCTCGACTGGCCCCGGCGCGTCGAATGCCCCTCCTGCAAACGCCCGCGCCTCACCACCCGCGAATCCTGCGAGTCCTGCGCCTCCCCCTTTCCCGCCCCCGCACTGGAAGGAATCGAAATCTTCTCGTAGGGTCCGCCGTGCGGACCATTTTTCCTTGGTCCGCACGGCGGACCCTACACAGATCGCGCCACCATCTGCCGAATCCCCGTCATGTCCCGATCCCCATATCGGATCCACTGCAAATAAAGCCCATGCGGCGGCGCCGTCGGCCCGCCGTTTTGCCGGTTCTTCGCTTCCAGCATCTCCTTGATCTCTCCCGGCGCGGTCCGTCCCATCCCCACTTCCACCAGCGTCCCCACCATGATCCGCACCATGTTCCACAAAAATCCCGTCCCCTCGATCCCGATCACCATCAGCGGCCCGCGCTTGCTCACGTCGCACCCGACGATGGTTCGTATCGCATGCTCCCTCCCATGCCCCGGCCGCGCAAAACTCGTGAAGTCATGCTCGCCAACAAAATACCCCGCCGCCTCTTTCATCGCTTCGATATCCAGCTTCGCCCACCGATGCCACGCCAGATCCGAGAAAAACACCGACCGATCCTCCGTATTCCAGATCGCGTATTGATAGCGCTTGGAGATCGTCCACCGGATCGCGTCGAAATCGTTCGGCACTGGCTCGATCTTCCTCAGCAGCACATCCGGCGGCAGCGCGTGATTCACCGCCGCCCGAAGGCCGTCGATCGGAATCTGCACCTGATCGGTATCAAAATGCCCAACCTGTCCCTTGGCATGCACCCCCGAATCCGTCCGCGATGACCCGACCAGCGTGATCGGATGCCGCAGCACCATCATCAGCGCCTTGCAAACCGTCTCCTGAATTGTCGGAATGCCTTCGCCTTCCGCCGGCGGCGGACCCTTGTAGGTCTCGACGGCGAGCTGCTTCTGCCAGCCGTGGTATTTGGTTCCGCGGTAGGCGATGGTGATTTTGTAACGCTGGGTGGGCATCGTCCCTCGCATCGTCCCTCGCACCGTTTTATATCCGATCGATTACAATGCTCACATGTCTGAACGATTCGACTCCCACGTCGATCCAATACGATTTCTCTCTCCCAGCGAAAGCGCGCTCGATCCTCACCAACTCCGCTTGCGACTTGGCATGACACCCGCCCAGCGTTTGCGGTCCCTCGAGAATTGGGCGAATTCTCTTCTCGAGTCATGGCAGGGCGACCGACTTTCAAAAGAACAAATTGACCGCCTGATTGACAGCTACTGAATTGCGAATGGAGCTGAATGTGACCCAAGCGAAACTCTCAATACTACTTCTCACGGTTCTCCTCTGGGGTTGTGCCACCAAATCTTCCCCATTACCTCCAGCGTCTCCACCTTGGATGGCTGAATTCAAAGGGATTCCCGATGGACAATCCGACAATACCGCTGCGCTGCAAACGGCCCTCGATGATATGTCCCACCGCGGCGGCGGCACGGTCCACATTCCGCGCGGCAATTTTCTCTTCGCCGGCCGGATCAATGTCCCCCAGTCCGTCACCCTCGAAGGCATCTGGACTTCCGTCCCCGCGCACAATGGTTTGCGCGACGCGGGATTGCCCAAACCGACCGACGACGGCACAACCTTTCTCATTACCGCCGACGAAGGCAACGAATCCGCGCCGGCGTTTCTTACGCTCAATACCAACACGACCGTGCGCGGCATCTGCTTTTATTATCCCAACCAGAAAACCGACGACGTTCCGACGCCGTATCCGTACACGATTGCGATGCGGGCGAAAAACCCTGCCGTTCTTGATGTCGAACTGCTCAATTCCTACAACGGCATCGACACCTTCACCTCCGAGCGACATCTGATCCGCAACGTCCACGGCCAGCCACTGCGGCGCGGAATTTATGTCGACTCGATCTTGGACATCGGCCGAATCGAAAACGTCCACTTCAATCCCTGGTTCAGCATGAAGCCCAAGCTCTTTGACTGGCAGATGGCCAACGGCGAAGCGTTCATCTTCGGCCGCAGCGACTGGCAATACGTCCTCAACACCTTCTGCTTCGGCTACCACGTCGGATATCGCTTTATCAAAACGCCGGCGGGGGTTTGCAACGGCAATTTCCTCGGCATCGGCGCCGACGATTGCCAGACGTCGCTGGTGGTCGATGATTGTGCGCCGTTTGGACTGCTCATCACCAATGGCGAATTCGTCTCCTTCCATGGTCCGAATCCAACGATGGTCCGCATTGAGAAAACCAACACCGGCATTGTGCGATTCTCCAACTGCGCGTACTGGGGCCCGTGTAATCAGATTGCGCAGATCGATGGGCGCGGGACCGTCGGTTTCTCCGATTGCACCTTTGTCCAATGGGATCGCGAGAAAAAAGGCCTGCATGCAATTCAGGCGACCTCCGGCACGCTTCTCGTTCGCGGCTGCCAGTTCTGGGAAGATCATCCGCAGATCGAGCTCGGCGAGAAGGTTGTCCGCGCCGTCATCGAAGGCAACGTGATCAAAGGACCGATTCGCTTTTTAAACCGGAGCAGCGGCGATGTCGCCATCACCGCCAATGTCGCGACGACCCGGCCAACAACGCGGCCCTGATTTTCTTGCTCAACAACCGGGTGGGTCCGGTGTATAGTTATTGCTAACATTCAGCAAAAGGAGCCCGCCATGACTTATCGCAGCATTGCATCCCTCGCGGTTTTTATTGTTCTGGCGTCCATCGCCGGCTGCTATGTCAGCAAAGTGCCTCTCGGAAACGTCGACGACGCCAAAGTCGATCTGGCGTACATCGGCAACTGGCGCTTCACCGGCGACGACGGCACGCAGACCACGCTCGTCCTTCGCAACATCGACGACAAACGCTACTGGGTCGAATGGCAGGACCCCACCAAGACCAACCGTTTCGTCGGCTTCATCACCGATGTCGCCGGAGCACACTTCGCCCAGCTTCGTCCGCTGACCGATGACGGCAGCCGCCAGGAAGAATACACAATCGTTCGCGTCTCGAAGGAAAACGGAAAGCTGATCATTCGCGAGCTCGACGAGAACTTCTTCAAAGATAAGTCCGTCGGCACCACCGAAGAATTGCGCAAGCTCGTCGAAGCCAACGTCGACAACGACAAGATGTATGAGCAAAAGCAGCTCGTCGGCACCTCCGCCCCCATCGATGCCAAAGCCGATGCGGACGAGCTTTAAAACTTTGTTGGAGGGTTTCGCCCCGTCGAAGCCGCTTCGCGCAGGGATCATGAGTCGCGCATCCGCCGGTCGCGACGGAGCGCGACTCTCCAGGAACTAGCGCCGACGACGTTTTCGGATGCATAAAAGCGGCGCGCCGATGATTACTGTCATTATCGTCGGCTCCGGCAAATACGTGATCGTCAGCATCGGCCGGAAATCCTGCGTCGCGAGATCGGACGAGCTCCAGCGCCAGCCGTCGGTGCCGCCGGGCATGACGGCCCAGCCGAAATTGGTCGCGCCATTGGTCCAGGCCTGCACCGTGCTGGTCACGTCGAAATCTTCGATCGATGAAAGCTGAGTGGGAACGATCGCAGCGCTGGCGGCGTCCATGTCGGCAGCGGTCAGCCCGCCGCCCAGGCTGTTCCACGTGTCGGTTTCGTTCCACGCCTTGAGCATCCGGTGCAGCTCCATCGACGAACTGCTTTGGTCGTTGCTGGCCGAGCTGCTGCCGGTGAACAGCGACAAACGCGCCGAGGTGATCACCGCGCCGGCTGGAATCATGCCGCCGCTGCCGGCGAAGATGTTGTCAAACCGAATCAGCCCCTGATCCACCGGGGAACCGTCGACGACCACCTGAGCGGCCGTTCCAAAACTGCTCGCCGGCGTGGTCTGATCGAGGTACGTGTCCTTCGTGCCGGAATAGCCGTTCAATCCCTTCTGAAAAACTTTGGTCAAATGCCCCGGCTCATTCGTCCACGCGTCGTTGATCGGCAGCACGTTGGCGGCGTTGCCGGAGTGCGCGGTCCCGTACATGCTCTCCACCGTTCGCAGCAGACTATGGAGCGTCCACGGCTGATCGTTGGTCGTGTTGCTTACCATCGGGCCATTGAAAAATGTCGGGATGCGATTGTTCTCCGAGTGATCATCCTCATCCCACGTCACGATCATCAGGCTGTTGTGCGTCTGCGCCCAGGCACGATACGGCTCGAGATGGCTCTGAAGCCAAGCGTCGGCCTGCGCGATCGTGCCATCATGCATGTCGTTTTGAAGATTGGGCACCACAATGCTCACCGTCGGCAGCGCCGCAAATCCCGCATCGTTCGTCGGAAACACGGTGAATGGCTGGTTCGTCGACGGCGCCAGCTTGTTGGCCGGCAGTGGGACGGTGCTGTCCTGCCAATTGACCCATGGATTGTGCCGCCGGACGTAATTGCCGCTGCTGCTAACCGTCGACCCCGCGGACGGTAAATCCTCAGAATACCCGGTGAAACTCTTCCCCGCCGATTGAAGCGCGGCCCCGAGATTCGGCGTGCTGTAGGGCGCACCCGGCGGCGGCACGGTGTCATCGGTTACGCCCTGGCTGGAGCCGGAGAAAAACTGCAGATAGTTCGGCTCGCTGGGATGACTGACCGCATAAAGACGCGTGAAATTCGCCCCGGTGCTGGCGAGCATATTCATGTACGGCGCCGTCGGATTGCCAATGATGCCGTCGAGAGAATGGTTTTCCTCGATGACGATCACGACGTGATCGGGAACCGGCAGCGCAGCTCTTACCGCCAGCGCCGGGAGAGCAGCAGCCGAGATGAATCCAATCAAGCCGAACCGGCGATGCAATTGCGCGACAGCGCCCATGCAGTTTTTCTCCGCCACCCACGTACAAACCGCCCCGCTTCCGCTCCTTTAGCAGCGGCCAGTATAGCAGGCGAAAACCCGCGCGCAGCCCAGGCGCCGGTCAAATTTCAAATTGGCAATTATCGGTGAGAAATCGCTCAGCCAGCGCGCAGCCAGCGGACGAGATGGGCGGTGGCGAAGAAGAGGCAAAGGTAAGACGCAAACATCGCGAAACCCTGGACCCCGGCAAGGAACGTGAGAGGAAGGAAGACGTGTAGTCGCATGGTGGTCTGAGATTTATACCACACGCCCCAACCGATGCGAACAATTCTTTTTGCAAGTGACAGGCGCAAAAACGCGCATTCCCGTGAAGGTGGGCAATCCGGGAAATCCGGAGAATGACACTTGGCACGATCGTCTGCCGACAGGAATGATACCAACCCCCCATCTTCCCACACGCCGGTGTCTGAGGTACTGCGAAGACCCGGATACCCCTCTCACCGATACCCCGGCAGAAACTCCTTTTCCGCGTCAAACATTTCTTCGGTCATCTTCCGAATCTCGCGCGGGGACAGGATCGCCGCGGTCAGTGGATCGAGCATGAGTGAGCGGACGGCGGCTTCCTTGCTCTTGTCGACGCACGCGGTCGCCGCGAGATCGAAATACGCTATGTTGCTCGCGCAGATGTGGCTCATCGCCGCGGGGAGCGCGCCATAACGCGTCGGATTGACGCCGTTGCGATCGATCATACACGCGACTTCAACCGCGGCATCGCCGGAAAGATTCGTAATCAACTTCCCGCCTTCGCCTGAGCCGCGCTGCCCTGGCTTCTCCGAATTATTCATCACGTTCCCATGGATGCGAAAGGGCGCATCTTTCTCGCGGGCTTCGATGATCCAGCTCGCGTATTCCCACGAGCGCTCGAGCTTGATCTGCTCTTCGCCGCGAACGAGCTTCCCGCGGTGTTCGTCGGCGTTTTTGCGCCATGTCGGCCAATTGGTTGCATAGAAGCGCGAGCCGCCGTGGTAGCTCAATCGCAGTAGTTTTCGTCCCTCCTCACTCTTTCTGTAATACGGCAGATACTCGCTCAAATGCCCCGATGATTCGGTGATGAACGCGCCGAACTGCACGCACATATCCTTTCGCACCAGGTCATCGTGCATGTACTTTTTCTCGACCTTGCCGTCGGACCACTGCGCGTCGTTGGCGCAGTCGTAGCGCGCGAGGCCCGCCTCGGCCTCTTTGATTCCCTCTTCAATCTCGCGCTTGAACTTCTCATACAGCACGCTCGAGTAGAGATCGCGCCCCTGGTGTTTCAGCTTCGTGAACCACGCCAGGTGATTGATCCCCGCGCATTCCCACTCCATCTCCTCGTACGGCACGTTCGCGTATTTCGCGAGGAGATGACTCGTTCCCTGCACGCTGTGACAAAGCCCCACCACCGGCACCTCGGGCGCCGCGCGTCCGCCGGCCAGGACGAGCATGCTCATCGGGTTGGTGTAATTGAGCATGATCGCGCCGGGGCAGAGGTCGCGCATGTCGCGCAGGATGTCCAAGAATGCGGGAACGGTTCGCAGCCCCTTAAACAATCCTCCGGGGCCGAGCGTGTCGCCGATGCATTGATCGATGCCGTATTTCAGCGGGATGTCGTTGTCGTACGCGACGCACGCCGTCCCCGAAACTTCGATCGAGCAAATCGCGTAATCGCTTCCCGGCAAAAGCTCCTTGCGATTGGTCGAAGCGCGCACGCTCCAGCCGTCGCTGCGGCCACAGTCTTTCACCAGCTTTGAGATGACCTGATGCATCATCGAAAGCCGCGAGCTATCGAGATCGCACAGCCGAAATTCCCCGCGATCGGCGCCGGGGATCAGCAGCACATCGCGGCAGAGGTTGGGACAGAACCCCGAGCCCGCGCCGAGGAACGTGATATGAATCGGGCGCGTGATCTTCCCGCGCAGCCCCTGCTGCGAATCGGCCGGCTTGGTATGAGCAGCGTGACCTTGCTTGGCTTCATCAACGGTTGCGGTAAGGACGGACATACATCTCCTGTGCTGAAATCGCGTCTGGATAGAACCCGGCGAACTTCGCCGCGATTCAAGCAGATGATTTTACCGCCCGGGAGAGACAAACTGAAATTGCGTATCCTGATTCCGGGAACGTGCGTTTTCCGCCGATTGCCGTCACAATCGCGATGCAATGACTGCACGCCTCGCTCATGCGTTAATCGGAGCGCTTATCGCCGCGGGCTGCGCGCGAGCCACGCAGCAACCGCCGCTGGCCGTGGGCGCCGCCGGTCACGCGTTTGATCACCTTGGCGATATTGCCGAGCAGGCTCCCGCTGCCGCGGCAAGCGGGGCGACCGTCATTTACAGCACCGGCGTCGGCGGCTTCGGATATCTGGGACTGCCGCCGCCGCAGGAGTTCGATGCAGCAAAACAGCACAGCATCGAGTATCTGGCGCGGGCGAAGAAAAATGGCGTTCGCCTCGCGATTGGTTATATCTGCGCGACGTCGATCGTGAAGCTCGAGACGTTCGACCGCAACTGGACGAGCGAATTTCGATCGCAGTTTTCTTCGGCCCGCCAATGGTGGCTTCAGCAAGGGCGTGACGGCAGGCCGCTGCCGTCGTGGTATGGCGGCGACTATCGCCCGGCCTGCATGAACAACCCCGAGTGGCGGATTTACGAGAAGTACATCGTGCGCCAACAGCTCGAGGCCGGCCACGACGGCATTTTCTTCGACAATCCAACCGTTCATCCGCAGGGGTGCTACTGCAACTATTGCATGCGGAAGTTCGCCGCCTTCGTAAATCGGCCGGGGATGAACACGGATCAGGCGCGCATCTTCGCGGATAAAAACACGGAGGCTTTTTTGCAGTTCCGCGGCACAATCGCCGCCGACTTTCTTTCCGACATGCGCGCCTACGCGCGCACCATTAATCCCGCGGCGATCATCACCTGCAACAACAGCCTCAATGCGCCCGAAGCGTTTTTCAGCCAGGTCCGGACGTACGGCTACAACATCGACGAGCTGAGCAAAGTCGAAGATCTGGTCGTCATCGAAGACATGGCGACGCAGCCGCGCACCCTGGCCGACGGCAAAACGGTCGTCGAATATGGCCCCGTCTACGAGATGCTTCGCGCGAGCTCGCATGGCAAGCCGATCGTCGCGGTGACGCTGGCCGATGGCGATTACCACACGCCGCCCAACCTCGTGCGACTGGGGATGGCCGAGGCCGCGGCGCACGGCGCATCGAATATGTGGTGGCCGACGTGGCCGGAAAACCAACGGCGCCGAATGACCGATGCCATCCGTCCCGAAGCGCAGTTTCTCCGCGAGCATGCCGACCTCCTCAATGACACGCTGCCGCGCGCGGATGTCACTTTGGCGCTTCCGTATGACCAATGGCTCAAAACCGACAACTGCCCAACGCTGAACATGGCGCGCGGGCTTGCAAAAGAAAACGTGCAGTTTCAGGTGGCGATGGACAACCACGCCCCAAGCGCGGATGCCGCCGCATCGCTGGAAGACATGCTGCAAATGCCTTCATCGGTCGCGCTGGAAGGTCCGCCGACGATGCGGGTTGTGGTTCGCGATCAGCCTTCCAGGCGGCGCACGATCGTGCACCTGCTCAATCTCAACGTCCAGCGGCTTTCGTCCTATGACGATCGCGTCACGCCCGCTGAAAATATCCGGCTTCGCGTTCGCTGCGCATCGCCCAAACGCGTGCGGGCGCTTTCCGCCGATGCCGGCGCGACAGCCGGAATTATTGCTTTCCATATGGCTTCGGAGCACGAGCGGTCGTTTGTCGAACTGAGCGTTCCGAAGGTGGTGCTTTCGAGCGTTCTTGTGATCGAGCAGTAAAAACAGGGGTTTTTTGCGCAGACCCCTTCCATTTCCCGGGGATTTCGTGTTAAATCCCCCGCCGACGGGTATGGATGATCCTTGCCCTTAGAGACCCACTAGAAGGAGAGCCACACATGGCAAAAGGCGCTACCAAGAGTGAAATTCTTCAGAACATCGCACAGGAAACCGGTCTGACGCGCAAGCAGGTTGCCGCGACCCTCGAGGCCCTCTCGGGCCAGATCAAGAACAACATCGGGAAGAAAGGCCCCGGTATGTTTGTGGTCCCCGGATTGATGAAGATCACGGTGATCCAGAAGCCCGCCACCAAGGCGCGCATGGGGATCAATCCCTTCACCAAGCAGGAAGTGATGTTCAAGGCCAAGCCGGCCCGGCGCGTGATCAAGGTTCGCCCCTTGAAGGCGCTGAAAGACATGGCCAAGTAAGCTTGCCGTTTTCGCAATGCCTGCGCTGCGGGCATGCGATTCAACGTTGTTTTAAGCACATTCGACAAGCCCCCGGCGTTCCAATGGAATGCCGGGGTGCTTGGCGTTTGAGCGCAGCTTCGCTGGGGAACAAGAGATGATTGTGCCGCACGAATCGCTGCGTCCCGAGACGCTCACGGCGCTGATCGAAGAATTCGTGACGCGCGAGGGCGCGATCCATGGCCGCGGCGATGAAATCGATTTATCGCAAAAAGTCGCCACGGTCCGGGCGCAGCTCAAGGCCGGGCGGACGGTCATTGTTTATGACGAAATCGGTGAATCCTGCACGTTCGTCCCGCGCGAAAACCTGCCATCTCTACCGTAATCCGCCTCACCGATTCCGATAACACCCCTTGCCACAAGTCGTGCTCCGCGACGTGTCATAACATCCCCCTTGCGTTGCCCCAAAAGCAACCGATCCGCAAAGTTTAATAGCTAACCATTGTCTGCCGATAACCAGTAAGGAGCACGTCGTGCGCGACGCCGCGCAGCAGTTATTTGGCCAGGTCGTTGGAGAGCAGCGAGATGTTTTGCAAAGGCACAATCCTCTTTCTCCAGTTTCCGCACGAATCGCGCACGCGTCTGCTCCACCAGGGGACGGTGCTGGATGTTTCGCCGGGCGCGTTTCAGGCGATGTTCGAAGAAGAAAAACTGCCGATTGCCGCAGGGCAGGAGCTGATGATTTATTTCGATCGTCAGGGCAAATTCCTGAAGCAGCCGGCGCGGGTGATCGTGGTGCACGATCCCGCTTCGACCGAAACGACGCCGGCCGATCCCGCTGCCGAGCAGGGCGGCGACGATTCGGTTCCGATGGCGCAGGCGATCGGCCTGGTATGTGCATTGCAGCCGGTCGGTCAGCCAGTCTCGGCGGAAAGCCGTCAATCGTATCGCGTGTCGACGGTGATCTCCGACCGCAGAGCCGAGCTCAATGGGGAAATGTGCAAACTGCTCGATGTCAGCGCCAGCGGCTACGCGGTCATTTCGCGCAAGCAGTACAAGTTCGGCCAGATTCTCGAGGGCGCAGTCACACTCCACCACGAAACATTCCGGGGGCAGGTTTGCGTGCAGAGCATCCGCGAGCTGGGCGAGGGGCGCTACCGGTATGGGCTGTACTGCGCCGAAGACCGCGCTCAGCGCGGGGGACTTAAAGAAGGCTTGCCCAAGCTCACGATGGCGCTGCAAATCGAGCAGCTTCGGCGCCGGTCGGGTGTGGCGTAATCCAAATGGTCCGCGTGGCAGACCCTACTTCGATAGATTGCGAATGATGTCGGCGGGCACGGAGATGACCGTGCCGTGGCGCGTGTCCTTGGGGAAGGAGAGTTGCGATGTCACATCCTCCCAGTGCACGAGATCCTTTGAGCGCATAGCGCCGTAGTGGCCTTCGGTGTAACAATCGAAATACACGATGTAATCATCGCCGATTTTGATCGCGGTCGGACCTTCGGTGTAATGCTTGGTGAACGGCTGCGACAGATCGGTAAATGGTCTGTCGATCCGGTCGCTGCTGGCGATTCGCAGCTGCTTTTTCAGTGGCGTCATCGTCTCGTCTTTGAGGATCAAATAGAACTTGCCGGCGTCGCGCAGCAGTGTCGCGTCGATTACGTCGAAGCCGCCATTGTAGAAAATCCGCGTGGGGCTGAGGGTCTCAAAGTCCGTGGTCGTCGTGCAATAGATGCGATGGTTTAAACCGCCGTCGCCGGTCTTGTCGGTTTCGGGGAATCGGCCGGGGATTGTGGTCGACCAGAAAATGAGGAAATGTCTGGCCTGTTCGTCGTAGACAATTTCCGGCGCCCAGCAGTTGCGCGCGGCGGGCTCGTGTTCCATCACAGGCAGACAGCGCTGCGGCGACCAGTGGATCAGATCCTTCGAGTGGGCATACCCGATCGTTTTCCCGTTCCACCCGTCGGTCCAGACCATGTGAAATTCGCCGTCGGGGCCGCGCGTGATGCATGGATCGCGCATCAGATTCTCCTTGCCGACGTGCGGGGTCAGGTAACTCTTGTCGCCATTGAGCGCGGTCCATTTCAGGCCGTCGGCACTGTACGCGAGATGCAAGCCGTCTTCCCCATTGCCGCGAAAGGAAGTGAAAAGGTAACAGGTTTCGGGAAGCTGCACGTCCGCGGCGGTCGTTGCCGCAACGTCGATGTCGGCCGCCCCGACCGCGCAGACGCGAAATTGATGCCCGGTACTTTCGGGGTTTTTGTCATTGAGCAGCTCGACGCGCACATGGTGCACGCCGGGCGCGAGATCGACGCCGACGGGGCGCAGATCGCGGTAGCCGCCCCACGTGCCGTTGAACCAGCCGTCGAGAACGATCGGCTTGGCGTCGTCGAGCTGCACCCTGGCCTTGCCCATCGCGCCGCGGAAGCGGTACCAACTGATGTAAACGCGGCGGCCGGTGGTTTCGAATTCGAGGGTGCTTCCCGGCGTTTCACTCTGCAAGCCGTTTTTCACGAAGGTCCAGCCGTTGTTCGCGATTGGCTTCAGATCGGCGCCGGCCTGGATGGAAGTGCGCTCGTAGCGGTCGGAAATCATCGGCGCGGGGATTGGCTTGATCGCGATGTTCGCACCGGAAGCAGGCATCGCGCGTTTCGCTTTTTCCAGCATGCGAATGATGAACTGCGCCGCGGCGGCGTGGCCGCGATCGTTGGGGTGAATCTCATCGGGACTGATGTCGCGCCAGGTCAAACGGGCGGCCTGCATCTCCGGCCAGAAGACGTCGCGGTAGCTCACCATCGGCAACGCGTAATGCCGGCCGACCTTGCTTTGCCATTCCTGCGCGTTGCGGCCGTCCTGGTGCATCATGAACAGCAGCATCACCGCCGGATCGTTTGGCTGGCGAAGAATCTGCCGCGTGAGGCCTTCAACGGTTTCGGCGGAGCGCTCGGTGTCGCCATCGTTGACGCCCCATTCTTCGATCACGAAATCGGGATGGCGCGACGTCAAATCGCGCTGAGCCCGCAGCGCGCCATAGAGCGACCCCGTCGCGCCGATGCCGGCATTGAAAAATGTAACGTTCGATTCGGGAAAGGTCTGCTGCCACCATCGATAGACAATTCGCCCGTACGTTTTGTCGGCGCTGCTGGCGCGCGCGCCTTCGGTGATCGAACCGCCGATGACGGCGATGGTTATTGGCTGGCCGCGCCGTGCTTTATCCATCAGGCGGTGCAGGCGCGAGAAATCGCCGTCGCTGAGCTGCGATCGCTCGACGAATTCGCTCGATTCGCCAATCGATGGTTTGGTGGTTGCGCTTGGACGATGCGCGCACCCCTGCTGGATTACCGCGACAATCAAAAAGCAACGAAGCAGATTCTTCACGCCGCTCTCCTTTACAATGGACCGCATGATAACAAGGCCGCTCGTTTTGACAGTGGGTATGATCGTGCTGGCCGCGAACCTTTGCGGATGCCGCGCGAAATCGACAACGATGAACCAGCACGTTTCAGCATCCGCGTCCGCGACGACTCTTCCCGCGCTTGCGGAAGTTCCTCGCAGCCGCGCGCAGCTTGAGCGATTGCGCGCTGTTCTTCCACCAAGCAAGCCATGGGAGCAGTGGCTCGAAGAAAGTGGCGAATTGCCGCCGGATTTTGATGCGCTGCCGTCGCACGCGGGTCTGCCCGATCCGCTGACGATGATCGATGGACAAAAAGTTCGCGACGGCGCGATGTGGCAGGAGCGGCGCCTGGAGCTGCTTGCGCAATTTCACCAATGGCTTTGGGGCAATGTCCCGCCGCCTCCGACGAACCTCACGTCCGCGATTCTCGAAGAAAAGCGCGAGCCGGGCGTGACGATTCGAAGGGTGCTGCTGCGATTCGGTCCGGATCAGAAAGCACAGCTTCACGTCGAACTGCTCATCCCCGATGGGGCCGGCCCATTTCCGGTTTTCATGACGCAGACGATGCAGCGGCCATGGGCGATTCTCGCCGCCAGCCGCGGGTACGTCGGCTGCATTTACAGCGCCAACGACAAGGATGATGACTCGGACACGTTCATCGCGGCCTATCCGAAATGCGACTGGTCACGCCTCACACGCCGCGCGTGGGCGGCTGGGCGCTGCGTCGATTACCTGCGCACATTGAAAGAAGTTGATTTCGCCCAGATCGCTCTGGGCGGCCATTCGCGCAACGGCAAACAAACGGTGATTGCCGGCGCGCTCGACGATCGCATCGCGGTTGTCATCTCCGGAAGCTCTGGCGAAGGAGGCGCCGCGTCGGCTCGGCTCCAAGGTTCGGAGCAGGGGGTTGAAGGATTGGAAGCGATGACGCGCGTCTTTCCCGATTGGCTCCATCCGCGCGCGCGTTTCTTCGCGGGTAATGAGCACAAATTACCGGTCGATTTCAGCGAGGCGGTCTCGTTGTGCGCGCCCCGCGCGTGCCTGATGTCGACAGCAATGAACGATCCGTACGAAGTGTCGTGGAGCGTCGAGCAAACGTATCTCTCGGCGCGAACGGTTTACCAGATGCTCGGCGTTCCTCAGCGCCTGCGCATCGCGTGGCGGCAGGGGGGTCATGAAATCCTCGCGGACTCTGCCCAGCAGTACCTCGACTGGTGCGATCTCCAATTCGGCCGCGGACATGCGGATTTTCCAGAGCGATTTCCCTATCCCCACGATTGGGAGGCATGGCGGAAAACTCATGGACCGCAGAACCAATCGGGCAACGATCTCGCTCATTTTCTCGGCGACGAACCGGCGCGCCCCGGTATCCGCGATTTCACGCAAACCTATGGCCACGATTATTCGCACACCGCCGAATTATTGAATCGCCGCGAGCCGATCCCCGGCATCGACAAAGAGGAAGCCGTCCTTGCCGATGATGTCAGCGCCGACATTTATCGTCCCACCGGCCTGAAAGAATCCGGCCTGCGCGCCCCCGCGGTTCTGTTCCTTCACACCTGGTCGTACTCCAAAGGGTACGCCGAGGGCATGAGCCGCAACTCGCAATTCTATCGCTCGCTCGTTCAGCGCGGCTTCGTCGTCATCTGCTTCGATCAAATTGGCTGCGGCTACCGAGCCGGCGAAATCGAGCATTTCTATGACCGCTATCCGCGCTGGTCGCTCCTGGGGAAAATGACGCGCGACGCGCGATCCGCGATCGATGTTCTCCTGAGCCGTTCGTATGTCGATCCAACCGGTGTCTACATCGTCGGCCACGGCCTGGGCGCGCTCGTCGGCATTTGCGAAAGTTCAACCGACAACCGCATCGCCGGCGCCGCGCTCGTCGGTCCGCCGCCGCCATTTCGAACCGACACGAATGAATCGGAAACCGGCGGCATCCGCCGCTGGTCGCATCAGACGATGCTTCTGCCGCAGCTTGGGCACTACATCGGCCGCGAATCGCAAATCCCATGCGATTGGCCGGAACTTCTGGCCGCGCAGGCGCCTCGGCCGATCCTGATGATCGCCCCGAAGTTCAATCGTCACGCACCGTATCCCCAAATGACGATCGGAATAGAAAGCATTCGCCGCGCGTACCAAAACCTGGGCGTGGAAAACGAGGTGACAACCCACTCTCCCGACAAGCTCGAAAATTTCGATGGCCAGACGCAGTCGACCGTCATCGACTGGCTCGTTCATCGCACGCATCCGATTCCGCCTACAGCGACCCAACCGTCGACGCAGCCGCACTGAGAGGGTGTCTAAGAAGCTTTCGAAGCAATCGCTGTCATGCTGAGGTACTCCGAAGCATCTGGCCGAAAACGCTATCCAGCGGAGCTTTTTTTGGAAGTGAGGTGTTGCTTAAGAGCGACGTTGTCATCCTGAGCTACTGCGAAGGATCTGGCCGCGAGCGCGCACCATCCAGATTCTTCGCAGAGTACTGCTCAGAATGACATCTCCGCTTACTCAACCATTAATGTCCAGGAACGCGGAAGGGGTGGCGCGACCCTCCGGGAAGGCATTTCATTCGGTGGCGCAGCCAGGTGATGACTTAGGAACTCTCTGATCGAACATTCAAACGTTCGACAAGCGCTGTGTTTTGAGTAGTCTCGGGCGACCCATGCTTCTCACCGGTCGAAATCTCGCCAAGCACTACGGCCCGCGGCTGCTCTTCAGCGGCATCACGCTCGGGCTCAGTGAAGGTGAGCGCATCGGCCTGATCGGCGCCAATGGCTCGGGGAAATCGACGCTGCTGCGAATCTTCGCCGGCATCGAACCGCCGGATGAAGGCGAGCTTGTCGCGCGCCGGCAGCTTCGCGTCGGCTACGTGCCGCAGGAGGATGTGCTGGACGAAGCTCAATCCTGTGTTGACTGCGTCGCGGAGACGATCGACGCGCACCTCGACGATCACGAGCGGCACATCCGCGCGGCGGTGCTGCTCGATCGCGCCGGCTTCGCTGATTCATCCGCGAAAGTCGCGACGCTTTCCGGCGGCTGGCGCAAGCGACTGGCGATTGTGCGTCAACTGGCGCGCGAGCCCGATTTGCTGCTGCTCGACGAGCCGACAAATCATCTCGATGTCGAGGGGATCGAGTGGCTGGAGGACAGAATCGAATCCGGTTCGTTTGCGACGCTGACCGTCAGCCACGATCGGCGCTTTCTCGAAGAGATCGCCAATCGCATCATCGAATTGGGCCGCGCATATCCCGACGGATTTCTCAATCACAACGGGACGTACAGCGATTTCGTCGAGAAGCGCGAGGAGTTTCTTTCGGCCCAGCAAGGGCGCGAGCGAGCGCTGGCCAGCGGCGTGCGGCGCGAGATCGAATGGCTGCGCCGCAAGGCCAAAGCGCGCACCCGCAAAGCCAAAGGCCGCGTCGATCGCGCCGGCGAGATGATGGCGGACCTGGCCGATCTCCGTCAGCGAAATACTCAGCAAGGCGCGGCGAAGATCGATTTCGCCGCGTCGGAGCGAAAGACGCGAAAGCTTCTTGACCTTAAGCACGTCGCGAAATCGCTCGGCGGGCGCATGCTCTTTCGCGACGTCAACGTTGTCCTCTCGCCGGGAGCCAAGCTCGGGCTCCTCGGTCCAAACGGCAGCGGCAAAACGACGCTCATCAAACTCTTGACCGGCGCTCTCGAGCCCGACAGTGGTCAAATCGTTCGCGCCGACAATCTTCGCGTCGTCCTCTTCGATCAGCACCGCGAGCAGCTCGATCAAACCCAGACATTGCGCCGAGCGCTCGCCCCCGCTGGCGATTCCGTCAGCTTCCAGGGCAGCACGATGCACATCAGCGCCTGGGCCCGGCGATTTCTCTTTCGCACCGACCAACTCGATTTACCCCTGAGCGAACTTTCCGGCGGCGAGCAGGCGCGCGTCCTCATCGCCCGCCTCATGCTTCGCCCGGCCGATGTGCTCATTCTCGACGAGCCGACCAACGATCTGGATATCGCAACGCTCGATGTGCTGGAATCGAGCCTCGAAGAATTCCCCGGCGCGCTGGTTCTCGTCACGCACGACCGCTACCTGCTCGATCGCGTATCGACAGAACTATTAGCGCTGGACGGCAAAGGCGGAGCGAAAATTTACGCCGAGCTCGCACAGTGGGAACGCGCGCGCGCAGAAACTGAGACACCGACTGAAACCAAAAAATCGAGCGCTCCGCCATCTCCGCGCCCTTTATCGCCAAAGAAGCGTCTTACGTGGAACGAGCAAAAGGAATTCGACGCGATGGAAGCGACGATCCTCACCGCCGAAAGCGAGCTTCATTCGCTTCAAGCGCGCGTACACGATCCGCAAGTCCTGACCGATCATGTGAAGCTCCACGACGCATATGAGCGGTTGGGCAAAGCGCAGGCGGAGGTCGATCGTCTCTACGCGCGCTGGGCAGAATTGGAGTCCAAGCGGTGATGGGAGTATCGGAACATCGCAGGTGTCATTCTGAGCAGTACTCTGCGAAGAATCTGGCCGAATAGCGATCGAGGCTAGATCCTTCGGAGTACCTCAGGATGACAACTATCATGCTGCCGCTACAGCGCGCACGCCTTTCCCGCCAGGTATCCCGTGGACCACGCCCATTGAAAATTAAAGCCACCAATTCGGCCGTCGCAATCCAGGATTTCACCGACGAGATAAACGCCCGGCGTTTTGCGCGACTCCATCGTGCGAAAGTTGATTTCGCTCAGCGGCACGCCGCCGGCGGTGACTTCCGCGTAATTCCACCCGCGATGACGCACCACCGGCAGCGGCAGGGCGGTTAAAGCATGCAGCAACGATCGCCGAGCATCGCGCGAAAGCTGGCCGCATGTTGTCGCCGAATCGATACTCACATGTTCGAGAATCGCGGCGGCGGTGCGCTCTCGTACGCGCGGCGCGATCGCATTGAGAATCGACTGCTTCGGTCGATCGCTCGCCAGATCGACCAGCCAGCGCTCCGCAATCTGAAAGTCATCGGGAAAGAGGAAATTGCAGCGCATCTCTGCGCGCTTTCCGCTTTCGCTTGCGATCACCCAATGCCGGCTCGCGTCCATCACCACCGGACCGCTGATCCCGAAATGCGTCCAGAGCAGCGAGCCCTCGCGCCGATCGATCCGCTTGTCGTCAACGAACGTCGACAACTCCACATCCTGCGACAATCCCGAAAGCTTCGCATGAAACATCCGCGTCTCATCCAGCACCAGCGGCGCCAGCGCCGCAAACGTCGGCGTCACACTGTGCCCCAGCGCCCGCGCCAGACTCCACCCCGACCCGTCGCTGCCGCTGCGCGGAAGCGATCGCCCGCCGGTTGCGAGAATGACCCGCAAACAATTCAGAATCCCGTCGGCGTGTTCAATAAAAAAACCTGTTTCCGTTTGCGCGATACTCGTCACCCGTGAGCCTTCTCGGATCACGATCCCCAGCGCCCGACATCGATTCAGGAGCGCATCCAGCACCGTCCGCGCCGAATCGGTCATCGGAAAAAGTTTTCCCGTGGGCTCGCGTTTAAGCTCGACTCCCAGCGACTCAAACCACCGCTCCGTCGCCCGCTCATCAAACGCGGCCAGCACATTCTTCACGATATTTCGCGCGCCGTTGAAATCCTCCGGCCGAACGAAATCGTGCGTGACATTGCACCGTCCGCCGCCGCTAACAAGGATTTTTGCCCCCAGCGCCTTGGCCCCATCCAGAATGACAATGCGTTTGCGACCGCACGACGCCTCGGCTGCGAAAATCGCCGTCGCCAATCCTGCCGCTCCTCCGCCGATGATTGCGATGTCCGCTGTGTCCATGTGCGCGCGGCAACGAGTGTACCGCAGCGCTCAAGGTTACGAGCAAATGCTCGTCTTCAGTTCATCTTCGCGGCGACCGCTTCGGCTGGCGACGACGCCGCCATCACGCAATTGCCGCCGCCGTGCTTGGCCCGGCGCAGGCAGCGCTCGGCCTCTTCGACCAACGCCGTCGCGCCCATGTCCCCATTACTTCCCGCCACGCCGAAGCTGCATAAGGCGCTGACTTCCTGCCCGTTCATGCGAAGTTGCATCGCGGCGCAGGCCGACCGCAATCGCTCGGCCAAGATCGTCGCCCCTTCGACCGCAACTCCCGGCGTTAAAATCGCAAACGTCCCGCCGCTGTAGCGGCAGATGAAATCTTCCGTCCGGCATTCGCGCAAAAACGTCTGCGCGATCGTCCGCAGAATCTGATCCCCGGCCGAATGTCCGCAGCGCTGATTGATCGACTTGAAATTATCCACGTCCACCATAACGCACGAGCACGACCACGCGTGCCGCTTGCCCAGCGCCAATTCCGCATTCAGCCGATTCTCCAGGCTCGCGCGATTCCACAACCCTGTCAGTGCGTCGATCATCGCCTTGCTCGCCAGCAGATCGACCAGAAATTTATTCCGCAGCGACGACCGCACCCGCGCCTTGAGCTCGACCGCATCAAACGGCTTATTCACATAATCCGCCGCCCCCAGTTCCAGCCCGGTGACCTTGCGCTCGTTGCTCGTGGCATCGCCGCACAGCAGCACGACCGGGATAGCCATCGTCGCCGGATCGGCCTTGAGCCGCCGGCAAATCTCCAGCCCGTCGCTCCCCGGCAATTCCATGTCCAGCAAAATCAAATCCGGCTGCACGCTGGCCGCCTGCGCGGTTCCGGTGTCCCCATCAAACGCCGAATGAAACGCAACCGGCTCCCCGCTCAGCCGCGCCTTCACCAGCTCATGAACCTGCCGCGAATCGTCGATCAATAGAACTTTTTGCATAGCCAGCCGCCTCGTGTTAGTCCCCTCCTATATGTTCGGCTGGCTGAACCTTGCGGTTTATTCGGCCGTTTCGTCCGTCTGATAATCCACTTTCCCATCTGCATTGACGCACTTCGCGCCTCCGTCGAAGATCGCTTGATTGCCCATGTCCCAGCAGACTCCCAGCGCCGATCAAATCTTCCAACGCGCCCTTGCTTCTTACCAGGCCGGCCGATTTCGCGAGGCCGCTGTCGATTGCCGGCAAGTTCTCGCGCTGCACCCCGATCACGCCCCGACGTGGAATTTGCTTGGCGCCATCCTGTGCGCCGCCCATGAATTCCCCGGCGCCATCGACGCCTTTCAACAGTCCCCTTTCCAGCACATTGGGATCCTAAGCTTAGAATTCCACGTGGACAAGTTGTCGCG
>JADMIO011113534.1_pt1 | contig 39810 bp, 26 predicted proteins | sample 8958161 | NCBI WGS metagenome assembly JADMIO01 (sample SAMN16585339, study PRJNA669376) | soil metagenome | isolation source: Crop rotation soil | place: USA: Cullars Rotation, Alabama | collected 2011 | reverse complement strand
GACTGAGCCTTTCGTTTTATTTGACCATGTTGGTATGATTTAAATTAATACGACTCACTATAGGGTCAGTGCGGCCGCGACTTCAAGTCACGTGAATTCCAAGCTTCGGATCCCACTGTGCTGGAAAGAAATCGTGGCCATCGGCGGCTTCGGTGGCAAGCACATCGCAACGCTCATTAAAATGGTGGCCATCATGGCCCTTAACCCAGTGGAAGTTAACCTTGTTCTTTGGATAAATTTTTAAAAAGCGTTGCCACAGGTCCGGGTTCTTTTTGCCTTTAAAGCCTTTTTGGGCCCAGCCAAAAACCCAGCGCTGTTTTACAGCTTCTACCACATATTTGCTGTCGCTGTAAACATCCACCTCCAGGCCATCGCGGGTTAATGATTCCAGCCCCACTATAACTGCCAGCAGTTCCATGCGGTTATTGGTAGTGCGCCTAAAGCCGCCTGATAGTTCCTTTTCGTGCTTGCCCCATTTTAAAATAGCCCCATAGCCACCGGGCCCCGGGTTGCCCCGCGCCGAACCATCTGTATAAAGCTCAACTTTCATAATTGTGCGTCAAAATAAACTAAATTTTAAAAGGCTACGTCTTGTCCCTCGTCCCACGCCCTCGTCCTTCGTCCCTTTTTGCATAAATTCGCCGCCTCATGCTTAAATCCTACCATTCAAAATCAGATGTAACCAAGGCCTACATCCAAATGCACCTCAGCATTATTTTATGGGGGGCAACGGGTGTATTAGGCAGGGCCATCCACCTTACCGAGGGCATGCTGGTGTGGTACAGGCTTATAATAGCATCAATATCCTTGTTCCTGTTTATTAAGCTGCGCAGGATTCCTTTTAACCTAAGCACTAAAGATGCGCTTAAGCTTGCCGGCATCGGGGTTTTGCTAATGATACACTGGATATTTTTTTACGGTGCCATTAAGTACTCCAACGTAAGCGTAACGCTGGGTTTGTTTTCATCCACCACCTTGTTTACGGCTTTAATAGAGCCTGCTATTACCAAAAAGAAATTCAGGGCCGATGAACTGCTTTATAGTTTTTTAGCCATCGGCGGCATAGCACTCATCTTTTTCACCGACCAAAATTCGTTTTCAATCGGTATCATCCTGGCTATACTGGCAGCATTTGTGGGGGCGTTTTTTAATATCCTTAATAAAGGCGTAGTAAACCGCATTAACAGCGAGGTAGTTTCTTTTACCGAAATTTTTTCGGGGCTTATAGTGCTAACGCTTCTACTGCCCATTTACATCAGGTATTTTGAGCCCGTAAAAATAGTACCCGATAAAAGCGATTGGATTTTGCTGGTAATCCTCGCCATCGCCTGCACACACGTAACGCTTATACTGTCATTAAACGCCCTTAAACATTTAAGTGCTTTTACGCTCAACCTTTCAATTAACCTTGAACCCATTTACGGCATAGCCCTCGCCTTTTTCATCTACCACGAAAACGAACACCTGAACGTATGGTTCTTTGTTGGCACAGGCATTATTCTGTTAAGTGTGCTGTTGCATTCATGGTTTTCCTACAAAAGAGGGGATTAAAAAAATAAGGCTGCTCAATACACATTTCTTAATCATTTCAATCATAAAAAATCATTTTCAATCAGCGTGCTATTGTATTTACTTCCTAATTTTTGCCAAAGCGCCGCATAACATCGGGGTGCGCAACACTCAAATCATAATATTTCAATACTTTCAACCGTTATAAGTGTTAATGAAAAGATTATTACCCACCCTCTTATTACTCATTTGTTTAGCTGCATCGGCCCAAAGGCCAGCCCAGCCGCCTAAACAGCAGGTGCTTCCTCCAAAAACCAGTTTAGATAAAACTGCTTTAAAGAAGTTTGCGCTTGTTGAAGATACCCTAAAGCAACTTTCAAATTTATTTGTTGAAGATTCGGTATCGGCCGAGCGCAAAAAAGCCTGTTATGCTTTTATACCCAAATTTGCCCATGCCTTAAAGGCCGATAATTCTTTTTATTACCCTTTCGATTCGCTGGGAACCATTTCAAAAGTTTATCCGCCCGATAGCAGCTTCCGCATTTTTACCTGGCAGCTACTAATGAACTACCAGGTAAAAGTACCGGCAGCCTATTCTAAAACGGGCCGCGATACATTTTTTGAAAAACCGGTCATTCGTTATTACGGTGTTATTCAAATGCGCTCATCAGTTTCTAAATTATTTCCCTTGTATGATGCCGGCGATACGCTTAAATATGGTACCCAGCAAATATTAGGCGCAGGCAACTGGTGGGGGCAGTTATACTACAGCATTATTCAAAAAAGCGTAGGCAGAAAAAGCTACTACACGCTGTTTGGCTACGAAGCCGCCGACCTGCTGGTACGCCGCAAAATTATCGACATACTTACTTTCGATGATAAAGGCCAGCCCAAATTCGGTGCCCCCATGTTTTATGTTAACCGCGATGAAGATTCGCTTCACTACAAAAAATCAGACACGCTAACGCGCTTTTTTATTGAATACAAACACAGCACCCCCACCGTTTTAAGGTACGACCCCGCCCTGGATGTAATCATTTTCGACCACGTAGCCCCGCCCGATGATAAAGCCAAAGGTGCCACTTTTAGTTACGTACCTGATGGCACTTATGAGGGCTTTAAATGGGGTAACGACCACTGGAACTGGATGGAAAGGATATTTACATTCTCCATCGACAAAAATGATTCGCCGCCCGTGCCGGTACCTAAGTTTGGCGAGCCCAAAGACCAGCCTGAAATGCCTAAAGAGGACGACAAACCCAAATAATTTTGTCCTTGATGCCTTCCGATGCTTCGGGAGTGGCAAATTCATTTTATATTTCCGTCAATGAAATCCACCCTCATTAAAAATATTAAATCGCTGGTTGGCATCCGCGGTGCAGAAGAACGTATGGTTAAGGGCGCCGAAATGAAAACCCTGCCGTCCATACAAAACGCATGGCTTTTAATTGAGGATGGTTTAATTAAATCCTTCGGCCGCAACGAAACATCGCCCGGCCATGCTGATGAAATTATTGATGCCACCGGCAAATTTGTACTGCCCTGCTGGTGCGATTCGCACACACACATTGTTTATGCCGGTACGCGCGAGCAGGAATTTGTAGATAAAATTAACGGCCTTACTTACGAAGAAATTGCCGCGCGAGGTGGCGGTATCCTTAACTCGGCCAAACTTTTGGCAGCAACATCTGAAGATGAATTATTCGATAGTGCATGGCAAAGGCTGGAAGAGATGCAAAGCATGGGCACCGGCGCAGTTGAAATTAAAAGCGGATACGGCCTAAGCTACGACGGCGAATTAAAAATGCTGCGCGTAATACGTAGGCTGAAAGAAAAATCGAAGCTGGCCATTAAAGCAACTTTTTTAGGCGCACACGCTTACCCAACCCAGTTTAAAGATAACCACGAAGGCTATCTTGATTTGCTGATTAATAAACTGCTTCCGCAAATTGCCGCTGAAGGCCTGGCAGATTTTATAGATGCCTTTTGCGAAAAAGGCTATTTCAATGCCGATGAAACTTCGCGCATTATAGAAGCCGGCGCTAAGTATGGTTTAAAAGCTAAAGTGCACGTTAACCAGTTTAATATCATCAAAGGCGTTGAAGCCTGCGTTAAACAAAACGCCCTTAGCGTTGACCACCTTGAATTAATAGATGAAGAAGATATAGCTGTGCTTAAAAACTCTAACACCATGCCTGTAGGCTTGCCGGGCTGTTCTTTATTTCTTAAAATACCGTACACGCCGGCGCGTAAAATAATTGATGCTGGCCTGCCACTGGCCCTGGCCACCGATTACAACCCCGGCTCAGCTCCATCCGGCAATATGAACCTGGTTGTAAGCCTTGCCTGCATTAACATGGGCATGTTGCCCGAAGAAGCGGTAAACGCCGCCACGCTAAACAGCGCACACGCCATGGACGTAGAAAAACATTTAGGCTCCATAACAGTTGGTAAAAAAGCGAACCTCATTATTACCAAACCAATCCCCTCGCTAACGTACCTTCCTTATTCCTTTGGCAACAACCATATCGAAAAAGTTATCGTCTGCTGATATTTTGTTTACCGGCTTATGGAAAATTCCATTTCTTGAATTCTAATTAATACATACACCTTCTAATTGAGCGAAAACACTACCATACAGTATTCAACCACATACAACTTAAACGGCAAGGGTGTAAAAGTTGCATTGGGCGCATTTATTGTGGCACTGAAAGAAGCAGAATGGCTGGTTGGTAAAATAAACAGCACGTATGAACTGGATGCGCGCCTGCACACCCAATTAAGCGAAGTGGTAGCCATTCATATTGCAACTTCGTCAGCTACACCCGGTATTCTAAACGTTCACCTCTCAACCACAGGAATTGGCTTCACTGAAGAAACACTGGCAAGCACTTATGCCATATTGCTAAAAGCTGCTGATGAAATTTTAGCCCGCTCGCCCGAAGCCGATTTGGAGCAGAAATATCAGCAACTTTTAGAGGCATACCGGCAAATAGCACAAACCGCAGATACAACCCTACCTCCCGAAAAAAAGGGCCTCGCCTGGCTAAAAGATATTCTGTTTACCAATAACCCTGCACAGGCCATTGCGTGGATTGCTATTGTAAATATCCTGGTGTTCATAGTAATGGCCATTGCGGGCGTAGGCATTTTTGATTCGGATGTAGAAAAAGTTATTCAGTGGGGCGCTGCCGATAAAGAAAAAGTAATAGCGGGCGAATACTGGCGGCTGTTTACCTCTTGCTTTATCCATTTTGGCATCATCCACCTGGCCGCCAATATGATTGGGTTAATATATGCCAGTGTTTTCTTACTGCAGGTATTAAACGCCCGCCAGTTTTTAATTGGTTACCTGGCCACTGGCATTATAGGTATGGCCGTAAGTATGTGGTGGCATACTGAAACCGTTACCGCTGGGGCATCGGGCGCTATTTTCGGTTGCTTTGGAATGTTGCTGGGCCTCGCCCTTACCCCATACTACACCCGTGGCGACCGTATTACAATTTTAGTTTACCTGCTTTTTTATGCCGGCTTTAACCTGGTATACGGCATGAAGGATGGGGTTGATAACGCAGCGCATATGGGCGGCTTATTGTCCGGTATTCCAATTGGCATTATCCTTTATTTTCCGGTTCACAGCCCAAACAAAAAGGGGCTGCAGGCAATTAGCCTTGTATTGGTAGTGGCGTTTTGCATTGGCATGTCTGCATGGCTTATAAAAAGCACGAATTATTACGGCACCGCATTTTCGCGCCTTAACGACAGGTACAATGCTTTGGAAACAGAAGGCCTGTTGTATTTCAAAACCGCCGAGCCATCAAGGGCTACGCGCGAACGAATGGCCAAAAATTCCATCAAAGCGTTTGAAGAGGCACAATTGGTAGCCGATAGCATGGTTGCAATACAAGGCATGCCTGCCGAAAGGCAACTGTATGCCGATAGGCTTAGCTTTTATAATAGAGTAAGGGTGGAAGAATTTAAGCTGAGGCTACAGGAATTATACAGCCCGGGTTCAACTGAAATTCCCCGCTTAATCGAGCGCATTGTTGTGCAGGAAGACAGTATGCTGAAAGTATTTAAGCAATAGCAGTTTTAATAATCAAGGCCATCGCCGCCGTTCATGTTCGGCAAGCCACCTTGTTTCATCTTGGCCTTTAACTTAAATATCGATGAATCCATTTTGCCAAAACGCACCGTAATACCAACTTTGGCAAAACGAGTTTCCCTTCTGCGGCTCGATGATTGGTAGTAGGTTGGCGTATCAAAAACCTGCCCTTGTTTTTTGCTGTTCAGCACATCGTTAAGGCTAAGGTTAAAGCTTACAATGCCCAGGTCTTTGCTTACTGAAATATCAAAGAAATACATAGGCGTGGTCTGCCCTTGCGGTATCACCTTCGGCGATTCGTAGGTACCGTTTACCTGGCCAATAATGCCCAATGGGAAAGTATATTTAATAACCGCCTTTGTAACATAGCTAAAACCCGAGTTACTGATAACAGCATCAGCCACACTGCTGCGTATAGAAGTATAGAAAACATTACCATCCAGCATTATTTCCAGGTTCTTCACAGCAGTTATCCTGAATGTATTTTGCCAGCCGTAAGCAAAACTATTATCAGCATTAACCGATGTATTAATCAACACCAGCGAATCAGACGGCGAGTTATAGCTGTACGATGTTATTGGCTGTTCTGTATATTTACCATAAACCGAACTAAGCCAGTTAAACTTCTTTAGCGTCAGGTTATAATTCAATTCAGCCTGGTTAATAAACTCAGGTTTCAGGTTGGGGTTGCCTATACGGTAGTTAAACTTGTCGCTGTAAAAAACAAAAGGCGCAATCTGGAAGAACCCCGGCCTGTTTATTTTACGGGCTACATTCAGCTGCAATTCGTGCTTGTCACCAATTTTTTGCGATAGATTAAGGCTGGGGAATAAAGATTCATACACTTTAGATGAAGGGTACTGGTACGAGAACACCAGGTTCTTGTCAAGCAACTGCCCCCTATAATAGGTCTGCTCAAACCTCAACCCAACTTGGTACGAGAACCCCTTAATATCATCCTGCCCAAACGTGAAATACGCAGCGTTTATCAGGTTGTCAATTTTGTAATTGTTCGAAAGCACCGTATCACGCGTATACTCGTTCGATGGATAATTAAAGTTATTTACGTTAAGCGTTGAGTACTGCAATTGGTAATTGCTGCGGGCGCCAAGGTCAATCTTAATATTCTTTTTTAAAGGCAGGCTAAGGTCCCATTGGGCTGTAACCATATCAGTATGCTGGTTGCCATCGCTGTTCTGCAGTTCAGGGTTAAAAGGCACTAATGAACCATTGGGCAAATAGCTATTGGTGGTGTACAGGTAATCATTAAAACCTTTCGAACGGTTATACGATAAATCAAGCGTCCATTGCTTGCCCGCAGTGGCGTAAGTATGTGTAAGGTTAAGGTTGGTTGTAAAATTTCTGAAAGATGCATCCTGCACATTATTCCTCCGCCCCGTTGATGAAACCTGTTTCAATGAATCGCTGGTGGTAAAACCCTGGTCTTCGGTAGTTGTAAACTTCCCAAAAACCATATTCTCGCTAAGCGATAAAGTAGTCCGGTTGTTAATGTAATAATCAAACCCCACCCTGCCAAACTGAAACATCCTTTTAAACGTTGAAGTAAGGTCCTGGCGGAAATAATTATTCGCAACGCCGTTCAGCAAATTAGTTCGGTCAGTAAAGCCATCTGTTTTATTGGTAGCCCCGTTAATGCTATACGTAAGCATAAAGCCGAACTTCTTTTCCTTAATGTTAAGCAAGGCAAGGCCATTGTATTGGGCGTTAGTTCCAAGCCCCAGCGTAATCATGCCATTGTAACCTGGCTTCTGGTTTTTCTTCAATACCACATTAATAATGCCCCCCGATGCCGCCGCCTCAAACTTCGCCGATGGGTTGGTAATTACTTCTATCCTGTCAATCTGGTCTGCCGGTATTTGTTCCAGCGTTAAAGTAGTAGGCCTGCCATCAACATATATCTGCGGCGTGTTATTACGTAGCGTTACCCCACCGTTCACATCAACCGAAACCCCTGGTATATTTTTCATTACGTCAACCCCAGTGCCGCCTTTTGCCGAGGCATCTTTTTCCACGTTATAAACCTTGCGGTCGCTCTTTAACTCCATATAAGGCTTTTCAGCCGTAATAGTTACGTCCTTCAGTATTTTGGCATCCGTGGCCATCATAATATCGCCTAATTCCTGCTCGCCGTTTTTAGGGGTAATTATTACTTTCTGTTTTATGGCTGCATAGCCCGTATAACTAATCTTAAGCTGGTACGCCCCAAAAGGCAGGTTCTCTATCGAAAAATCCCCATTGGTTTCGGTCAACTGCCCTCCTACCAATGAATCTTTCCCCATAGTAAACAAGGCCACCGAAGCAAACTCGATAGGTTTATGCGATGTTGAATCTACCACCTTGCCATACACATGGCCAATGTTCATTTTCATATTCTGCAATATGCCCGCGCCCAGGCCCCCGGTTGGGAATCCCCCCTTTCCGCTTCCGCCGCCCGGCATGCTTCCACTACCGGGGAACTGTGCATTCGCCACAAAAACTGTCAATAAAAGGGATGCAAAAACAAGCGAAAACTTTGTAAACGAACTCTTTTTCATAAAGTAAACTACCGTTGAAATATTCTAATTACGGGCGAAGGGACAGATTATTTTTGATTTTTTATAAAGCCTTAACCCTAACCGCATAATATAAACCGCGAAACACCCACTTAAATAGGCCAAGCGGCAGGTTTCATCTGCCCTTAGGGCATTTTCCCGCGCTAACTCTATTATTAACACCTTATTAACCCCGTTTTTAACTAATTATCCAGCCCTACACCCGCCTTATTCCATTAAACTTCCTACTTTTAGTGTTTAAACACCTGAAAAAATGAGAAAAATCTTTACCCTGTTTGCTACTTGTTTTTGTGCCTCAACGTTATTCGCACAAACTACCTTTCATGATTTTTCACCCTTAAGCATTACGCTCGATACAATTCACCTGTCGCAGTATTATGGTAAAAAGGTGATGGTTGTAAACACTGCCAGTTTCTGTGTTTATACCCCTCAGTTCACTGATTTGCAATCACTGTATTCACAATACAATCAGTATAATTTCGAAATTATAGGCTTCCCTTGCAACGACTTCAACCACCAGGACCCAAACAGCGATTCCGCCATCCAGGAAGTTTGCAACGGCTATAACGTTACTTTCCAAATGATGGATAAGATACATACCGTATCAGGCAATATTGCACCTGTTTATCAATGGCTCGAGCATCAGTCTCAAAATGGTGTTTCAAATGCTACCGTTAGCTGGAACTTCAATAAATTCCTGATTGACGAAGCCGGGCACTGGGTACGCCACTTCGATAGCCCTACTAACCCTTTAGACACTGCTATTACCAATTGGATTTTATCTCCATCGGTAATTCAAACCAACAATATTGCCAGTGTAAGTTCCGATGAATTAATTCATTTCACATCGGCAAATCCTAGCAATACTTCAATTGATTTCTCAATTAAGAACCTCTCATCTCAGCAATTCAACATTGGGTTGTTTTCAATGCAGGGGCAATTGGTAAAAACACTGTATAACGGAACACCGGCTGATAACCAAAGCATCAGCTATTCTGTTTCATCGCTGCCGTCAGGCGTTTATTTCTTACACATACAAGCCGGTAGCCAGCAAAGCACCGTTAAGTATGTTGTAATGGATTAAACCACCCTCCGCACAAAATTTATTTGTCCTTGCTTTCGTTTTAAGAGAAACCGGAACAGTTTGCGTTTTGCCTCAACTTTAATCTTGTTTTTATCCATACTCTGCTCCAAAAGCCAGGGCAGCTCGGTTTTTACCGTTAAAAAAGACACGTCGGCAACCCGCTGCGAAGGAGTTCACCACAGCTATACTTTTCCGCCCTACAAAACCAGCGGAGCCGAAAACATAATTTTTCTCGATTCGCTGATAACTGAATGCGATACTTTAAAACTTTCAATTCCCGGCGCGGTTGTTGTGGCAGTTGGCCTTGTTACCGTTGCCAGCGCTAAAGGAGAAATTTTTAAAACCGGGGAATGGGGCGGGCCGCTCAACCCGCATATAATTGCCATGCTTCAAAACACGCGCAAAAACAAACAAGACGTCGCATTTTTCGATATTCAATCGGTGCGCAAAAGCGATGGCAAAGTAGTATCTGTTAACATGAGCTATCTTATTAAATGGGTTGATTAAACCATTTACCGCAACAGTGTTACTGTCCCTTTAAAAAGCTTCTCGGTGTGGTTATCAGCAAACACCGCCTTAACCTGGTATACGTATACACCCGCATCTGCCGGCCTGCCTTTGTATAAGCCGTCCCACTCAAAATAAATGTCGTTGCTGCTAAATACTTTTTCGCCTATACGGTTAAATATTCCTACCTCAACAAACTTCATAGCAGGCAGGTTGCCGAACAGTTTAAACACATCGTTATTGCCATCGCCGTTGGGCGTAAAAATGTTAGGGATAAACACATCGTAGTTGGGTATAACCACCACCTCGGCGTTGGCTGTGGCCTCGCAGGTATTGCCATTTATATCAACACTGGCCACTAAATGATAGTTCATAGTGTTGTTGGTGGTAACCACAGGGTTGGGGCAATCAGAACAGCTAAGGCCGGTAGCCGGCGACCACAAATAATTTGTATTCGGGCCGTAATTGGTGGTAGCATTCAGGTTACCACTCTCACCTAATTTAATGGTAACTAAATCGGGGTTTATGGTAAGCACTACTGCCAGTGGTTGTGTAACAACAACACTCGCGGTATCAATACATCCATGTGCGTCAGTAACAGCATACGGGTAATTACCCGAATCAAGCCCCGTAAAATATCCGCTTGAATTAATATCGCCGCTCAGGTTAAAGTTGTAGCCGGGCGTTCCCCCATTAGCGGTAATAATTACCTGTCCATCTGCAGCATCGTAACAGGTAATATTAATTACCGAATCGGTAACCACCAATGCTGCCGGTTCAACTACCTGCACACTTGCCGTTGCCGTACAGCCAAAATCATCAGTAGTATTTACATTATAATTCCCGGCTGCAAGGCTACTGAAAGTTCCATTAGTGTTATTTGCAAGCACACTACCACCTTGCAGCAAATCATAATCATACGGATTAACGCCGCCACTTGCGGTAGCGTTGATACTGCCGGTACTTTGTCCGTTGCATAACACATCAATTCCCTGCGCGCTTAAACCCACATCAATCACCGCCAGGTTTGTGGTAACCACGCTATCGCAACCGTATTGGTTGGTTAAGGTAACGGGGTAAAGCCCCGCAGTGCTTACAATATTCCCATCCTGCAATGTAAATGTGCCGCCATTGCAAATGGTATCGTTAACTGCTGTTGCCGATGGCTGCCTTACCGTTAAATGCGTAAACACCACACTATCGCACCCGCCATTCGCTATAAGCGTGTCAACGTAATTCCCCGCAGTAGTAACCACAATGCCCGATGGCCGCGTAAAATTATTGCCCTGGCAAATGGTGTCGTATGAATCGCTGACAGGCGGGGGCAATATCGTAAGGTTGGTTGTAACTACGCTATCACAGCCGCCATTGGCAATAAGTGTATCTATATAGGTTCCTGCCGCGCTAACCACAATACCCGATGGTCTGGTATAGCTACCGCCCAGGCAAATGCTGGGGTTAACTGCCGTTACAGGCGGAGGCAGCACTGTAAGGTTGGTAGTAATTACACTATCGCAACCATAAACACTGGCAAGTGTATCAATATAAGTTCCTGTTGAATTTACCACTATACCCAATGGCCTGTTATAACTTGTACCCATGCAAATGCTTGGGCTAACGGTTGATGCATAAACCGGGTGCACCGCCGCATCAGTACTTACTGGCGGAGTTGAACAGCCACTATCGCTAACCACCAAAGTATATGTGCCGGAATCAGCCGTGGTTACACTGGCTATTGCAGGGTTTCTTAGTGTCGAAGTATATCCATTTGGCCCCACCCATGCGTAAGTAGCTGTGTTTGTATAATTTCCTGCAACATTAAACTGCAAACTTTGCCCCGCGCACAAGGGTGTATTAGAAGTTATCTGTGGAGTATCCAATGCCCTCCATGGCGTAGTACCTTCCACAAAAACAAGGTTTGTCATTACACCGCCAAACTGCCCCGGTTGCGATCCGTGGTAGCTGCTTAATGCAAAAGTATAGCCTGCCAAACCACCTGAATCGTTCACCGCAAATTGCGATTGCAGCGCAGCATTGTTTAACAGCAAACTTCCACCCGCTCCACCTCCGCCTGCGCCATCGCCCCCCAGCGCATTATCTCCGCCCTTTCCTCCTTTTATACTTAATTGTATAGTTCCACCTGTAATGCTTTGCGCAGTTATGGCAACTGTTCCACCCGCTCCACCGCCACCAACACCATCGCTCGACCCACTTGTCAAATCGCTGGATGCCTGCCCGTTCGAAACAATAGACATGCCATTACCTGCAAGAATCGTATTTGCGTTTACCATTATCATTCCACCTCCGGTTCCTCCACTTATTAAAGTGCCGCCGTTTTGGTGCCCACCACCACCGCCGCCGCCCATAAACAAACGGCCCAGGTTATAATTCAAATTCAGGCCGCCTATACCACCGGTACCTGCTGAAGTACCGCAGCAGCCTGCGCAGCCATCTCCGCCATTTCCACCGGCGCCGTAATTGCCACCGCCGCCGCCGCCTGCATTATGCATATTGCCACCGCCACCACCATTCGCTAATTTTCCTCTTCCGCCGTTGGTGTTATTGCTGTACACAACAATGCCTTCTCCTTTATACGCTCCGTTACCCGAGGCCACAGGCACAACATAATCCTGCACATGGCAGTTCCCATTACCAATACTGGCAGGCCCAAGCCTGAACCCCTGCCCGCTAACATCAAGGTTACTCATTAACGTTAACGTGCCCGATACATCAAATGCCAATATGCCGCCGCTGGCCCCATTCCATGGCAAACAAGTAAGTGGCGATGTTACAACTACATCTGTGTACTGCGGTATTCTTACCAACTGCACCTGGCCGGGCACATCGTATGTTCCTATAATTTTATTTACAAACTGTACATCGTTTGCGGTTATAGCCGCCACATTTCCATATTCATAATTACCAGCATTGCCATAAGTAAGTATATCGCCAAAAGTGGCGGTATTGGTTGTATCAACTGTGGCTCCTTTCATTTCTATCAGCAGCACTCTATCGCCAACCGAAAAAGCTGAAGCATCCGCTACAGTTACTGAATTAGTACAGGGGTTAAAAGCAGTAACTGCCGTATAGTCATTAATTACACCTGCAATTTGCGGGCCGGTGCAAGGGGCAACTGTTACCTGCGCCGTTCCGGGTTGGCTTATACATCCGTTCTGCGTTACAGCTAAAGAATAAGTTCCGTTGTTATTGGCCGTGGCAGCCGTTATTGTTGGGTTTTGCGCCGACGAGCTAAAACCATTTGGGCCTGTCCAACTATATGCTGCCGCACTTACAGCGGTAGAAAGTTGAATATCGCTACCAGGGCATATCGGCGAATTGGAGTTAATCGCCGGTGCCGCAGGCTGCGGGTTAACCGTTATTTGTTGAACAGTTGTATCCGACACACATAAGATATAGCGTATCAACTGAACATTATAATTGCCAGCGGTTGCATATGTGTGCGATGGCGATAAGGCCGTTGAAAAATTCTGCGCACCTGAACCCACATCGCCAAAATCCCATTTTACCGAATCAAGGTAAGTGGTGTTGCTTGAAATTGAAAACGTTGTTGGCACTGCCGGGCATGCAGGGGTATAGCTGATAACGGCGGTAGTATCAAAATAACTTTGTATAAACGGCGGCAAGCCAAGTATGCAAATCCTACCTAATAAATCTACTGCATTAACCTGCAGGTTGCAACCTGCACCCACCACATCGGGGTTATTTATACAGGTTAAATAAGGCTGGTTATACTGGCAAACATATAATTTGCCATCAGGCCCCAATTGCATAGCTCCTCCCCTGTATGGCGAACCGGTTCCTGCCGCTGTACCTAATGATGTTTGCGACGCAATAACCGCTGCAGGTGTCCCCGCCTGTAAATTCCACTGCCACAACCCGCCGCTAAGTTGGCAGGCATACAACACATTATTATTGGGCGAAAAAGAAATACCATAACATTCAGTAGTGCTGCTTAATAAAAGGGGGTTAGATACCACGCCGGTGGAGTTATCAAAATCCAAAACCTCAAAACCAACCGAGCGCATGGCTGTAGCAATCTTATGCCCATCCGGCGATGCCTCTAAATACCCCCATCCCGGCCAGCCTTCAACGCTGCCTACATCCGTAGTAACCGGCGCCGCAACGCCGCTGCAGTCTACTAAATACGCATAGTAACGGTTGGTGTACATACTATGTGCAAGCACCCAAACATATAAGCCGTTGGCATGTTTTACAGCCGTACATTTTTCGCATGATGGAGTAAATAACGGCGTATTCTTGGTAGCTGCAACCACATCGCCCAGGCCCGCATTTGCCGTCATATCAAGCTCCGAATAACAGAAGCCCGCTCCGCCACCCGCAGCGGCAACAGTAAAAATATAATACCAATTTGCATTGCCCGGCTTCGGCACTATAATTGCCGATTGGGCAGACGATGGGTCGCCATTCATGCCAAACCCATTCGTCATTTGCACATGGTTCCTGTTCCAAACCTTAATACCATCAGTATAAAAAAGCAGGTTGCCGTTTTTGTCCGAAATACTTGCGCAACCTTCGGCTGTACTCAATACGCCATTGGTTAAAGCAGTTGGGGTGCCTCCGTTAAAGGCCATACCGGCAAACGACCCAAAATACCAGTTGTTGGCCTCGCCTTGTGTAAAGCCATGTGTATACAAAAGGCTAAGGGCAATAAGGACGCAAAACTTTTTCATTACACTTCAGGGTTGTGTATTAAAACAGTAATTTATTTTTCGGGCAATATAGCCCTTCTTATCTCAACAGCGTAACAGTTCCTTTGTACAGCTTTTCTGTGTGGTTATCAATAAACACCGTTTTTATTTGATACACATACACACCCGCATCTGCCGGCCTGCCTTTGTAATAACCATCCCATTCAAAATAAATATCGTTGCTGCTAAACACCTTTTCGCCAATACGGTTAAACACTTCCACTTCAACAAATTTAAGTGCAGTTAAGTTGCCAAACATCCTGAAAACGTCGTTATTCCCATCTCCGTTCGGCGTAAATACATTGGGTATAAACAAATCATAATTCGGTATTACCGTAACCGGGATGTTTGCATAAGCATAGCAATCATTGCCATTAATATTCACGCTAACTTCCACGTGGTATTCCATGTCATTATAAACCATTACAACCGGGTTAGGGCATGTAAAACAACTTAACCCTGTAGTTGGCGTCCACAGGTAATTGGCACTTGGGCCGTAGTTAGTGGTAACCGATAAGGGTGCACTCTCACTTAGTTTCAATGTAACTGAATCAGGGTTTAGCTGAACAACAATCGCCTGCGGCTGCGTAACCGTTACTGAGGCTGTATCAATACAGCCATGTGCATCGGTTACAGTGTAGGTGTAATTGCCCGCAGCTAACGAATTAAAAATACCGTTTAAGCTATTAGTGCCATCCAGGTTAAACACGTATGATGGCGTACCACCCGTGGCAGTAATAATTACTTCGCCATTGCTTTCACCGTAGCACCGCACATCTTTAACAGTATCGTTACTGCTCAAAATAGCCGGTTCATTCACCGTTGCGTTTGCCGATGCCGTACATCCAAAATCATCAGTAGCCTGCACAGAATAATTTCCCGCACCAAGCCCGCTAAAATTACCTGTGGCATTATTAGCAATAGCACTTCCGCCCTGGCTTAAAACATAATTGTATGGCGAAACCCCGCCTGTTGCACTGGCATTAATACTGCCGCTGGTTTGCCCGTTGCAAAGCACATCATGCGGCTGTACACTTAGGCTTACATTAATAACCGTTAGCACGGTTGTAACCACGCTATCGCAACCGTACTGGTTGGCAAGGGTAACCGGGTAACTGCCTGCCGTATTAACGCTGCTGCCATCAGGCAATGTAAATGAACCTCCCTGGCAAATTGTATCGTTTACACTGGTTGCCGAAGTAGGATGAACAGTTAAATGCGTTATTACCACGCTGTCGCAGCCTACGTTGTTATGTAGCGTATCAATATAGGTTCCGGCGGTAGTTACAACCGTACCCGATGGCAACACAAAATTCTGGTTCTGGCAAATGGTGTCATACTCATCACTGGTGGGCGGTGGCAATACTACAAGGTTGGTAGTAACTATACTATCGCAGCCATAAATGGTGGCCAGCGTATCAATATAAGTTCCGCTGGTATTCACTACCCCACCCAAAGGCAACGTGTAAGTTACCCCAAGGCAAATAGTATCATTAACAGTAACTAAAGGCGATGGGTGCACTGTAAGGTTGGTAACAATAGTGCTGTCGCAGCCAAACCTGTTAAACAAATGCGCGGTGTCAATTACTGATATTATAGAAGTATTGCCCGCCGGGAAAGTATAAACCACGCCCTGGCAAACCGCCGTATCAACAGCAACAGTATCAGGATGGTTAACGGTAATGGTAACTGTATCGTATGCATTGCACAGGCCAATAAACGAAACATCATCAATAGCAAAATCATTTCCACCTGTAGTGGTGTTTTGGTTCACTATGCAAATGTTGGCAGTTGTATTAGCGCCTGAATTCCAGATGGCATAAAACTGCTGCCATTGGCATGGATTGTTGGGCACGTTAAACGCCGGGCCTATTAAACCTCCATTAATCGAAAACTGCAAAATAGCCGGGCTGCCTGATGCAACACTTTCTCCCCAGCACCCAAATGCATAATTGGTATTCGGCACCACGTTAATGGTTTCGCACCATACACTTAAGCCCGCCGTGCCGGCTCCGTTTACAATCATCATATTACCGCTGCCGCTGGTATGGTCGGGGCAGGCCTGGAAACCGTTATGGTAAGTATTGGGGTTCGAACCTACATAATATGTTCCTTCAGGATACAGGTTGGTAGTATATGTATATGAGCTGCTGAAACCAACATTCCCCGAACTGAAATTACCATTCGCTATTAAATCGCCTGATGCCACCTGCGTAGCAACAATGTACGATGTAGTCTGTTGCGGCGTTGCAACCGGGTTTTGAATATTGGGGTCGCTTAATCCCGCTGTTGGCGTCCATGTATAGGTGTACAAACCTCCGTTGGCGTTTAACTGCACTGATGAGCCAAAGCATATGGCCGTATCAGGCGTTATTGTAATGTTGGGTGCTACAACAGTTAGGTGCGTTGTAATAACACTATCGCAACCATTAACAGTTAGTAAAGTATCAATATATGTACCGCTTACGTTCACTACGCTGCCTCCGGGCAAAGTATAAAGGTCGCTGGGGCAAATTGTTTGAAACACATTGAACGAATAGGTAGGGTAAACCGTAAGGTTGGTAGTAAATGCGCTATCACACCCATTTACAGTGCTCAAGTGTGTTGTATATGTACCGGTAGTGTTTACCTGTGTAGTACCATCCGGAAGCGTATATGTTTCATTTTGGCAGATGGCGGCATTTATCGTATTAGCGTAAACAGGGTTAACTGTTACGGTTACTGAATCAGTAGCCGTGCACAATTCCGCAAACGACATATCATCCAACGCAAAATCATTAGCGCTTGCTAAGGTATTCTGGTTTACAATGCAAATGGTGGCTGTAGTATTGGCGCCTGAATTCCACGTGGTATAAAACTGTTGCCAAATACAGGTACTGTTTGAAGCGGTGAATATGGAACCAAGCAGCGAGCCGTTAACCGAAAACTGCAACTGCGCCGGGTTGCCCGCACTCAGTGTCATCAGCCACGTAGAGAAGGCATAGTTCGTATTCGGCTGCACATTAACCGTTTGGCAATAAATAGAAACGTTAGCAGTAGTAGCTCCGTTTACCAAAAGCATATTGCCGCTGCCGCTGGTATGGTCGCCGCATGATGCCATACCGCCGTTCCACGTTTGCGCATTGGTGCTTACCCAATACTGCCCCTCGCTGGTATTAGGCGGCGGCGTATAAGCATAGCTTGAAGAAAAACCAATGTTGCCCGCACTAAAATTGCCGTTCTGCATCAGGTTGCCAATGGGCACCTGCGTTGAAACCGTGTAGGTAGTAGTGGTGGTGGGAGTAGCTACGGGGTTGGCAATATTTGCATTGCTCAGGCCCGTTGTGGGCGTCCATGTATATATCAGTCCACCCGTTGCATTTAGCTGCGTATTCTGCCCGTTACAAATAGCTACATCATTTCCGGCATCAATATTAATACTGGCCACCGCAAGGTTGGTGGTAATAATACTATCGCAGCTATAAACCGATGATAGGTGGCTTACATAAGTACCCGGGGTATTCACTACGCTTCCATCAGGTAAAGTAAACGTAGCATTAGGGCACATGGTATCATTGCGGGTATAGGCAAAAGTAGGGCGCACTTCAATGGGCACAGTATCCGGTGTGCTTAAACAGCCGAGTACTGATGCCGTTACAATGTATAAGCCTGAATCAGGATAAACCGCATTGGCAATGGAAGGGTTTTGTTGTGACGATGCAAAACCATTGGGCCCCAGCCAGCTATAAACAGCCAGCGGTATGGTATCAGAATTTAATTGGATAGTTGAGCCCAGGCAAACATCATTTGATGTAGCGTTGGCATGTATATCAATTTTGGCAAAGTTGCTGAAATAACCAAAACGTGTTCCGCTGCCGGCCCCACCATGTATTACGCTTAAATGAAAAAGCGAAGTGGCATTTGTTACTGTAATGGGCGTGCCAACGGGGTAATTTGCCGCCGGCAATGATACCTGCGCTATTACCCACTGCCCTCCGGTGCCCGGCACCGGGTTAAACATGCCTGATGTTATTACAGCCGGCGACCCGTTTACCAAAAAACTATTTTGCCCGCCACTCCGCACTAATACACTTACAAATAAAGATTCAGTAGTACTGCGCGTAAACGAAACTGAAAAACTGCCTGTGCAAATAATTGGCGGTAAAACATCCATGCCTATTTCGCAGCCAAAGCCGCTCAACTGCCAAACATATGCGGGCGAAGATGTTTGTATATAGGTGGCCCCCGTACCAACGGCTACCTGGTATGTTTGCCCTGCATTAATAGTGGTAACCGCACTTCCGTTCTGCGAAATAGAAGTTCCATTCTGTGTTGCCGTTATAAACAACTGGTCGCCTGGGCTATTTAAAAACCCGTTCATGGCAATATATTCAGTACCCAAAATATTGGTAGGTACAATCTGGTCGCCCCCCAGGTCGGCGCACCCCCCGTATGGTGTACCTGTCAGCAAATCATCCTTAACAGTAATGGCAATCGGCTTGTCCGATGTTACCCTCGAGCCCATCAGGTGCTGTGCGGCCAGGTTGCTGGCAGCCGTATTCGAAAAAGTTTGGCCCGCATTAAGCACTACACTAAAAGGAACACCTGCAGCATGCCCCACAATAGCGTTCGATGGAATGATAGTAACGGTAGTGTTATTTTGCGTTGCCACTATATCAAAAGATGAAAAAGGCTGGGGGGTATACCCCGCATTATTATCCAAAAAATCCTGCGATGGGATATAAAAATCAGTACCCATGGCGTTTTGCCCTTTCAGCACAAAAATTTCAGGGTTGCATTGGCATGATGAACTCACCACCTCATAATACATACTTACCGGTGCCGTAGATTGTATTTGAAGCCCGTAATTACGTAGGTTATTGGGTGGTTTTGTTTCAAGAATATCAATCCAGGCTGTTAAGTCAACCGTTTGAAAGCTCCCCGGCGGTATATTTACTACCTGCGTTGGCATTCCCCCGCCTGCGGGTTGCGAGATGGTTACCTGCGCAGCCTGGGTATAGGTAGATATGCGTAAAACTATAGGGCGGTCAAAACTGGCATTGTTGTCCGACACTTCAGGTACGGCAAACCAGAATAAAGTATCGGTTTGGGCATGCAAACAGCCCCACGTAAGCAACGTCAAAAATACAGGTAAAAATTTCTTCATAAATAGGCCAAAACCGTCCGGTTCAAAGATAAAAGATTACCGTATCTGGTTGCATTTTCAACCACTTTTGGCCTAAAATAGGCCGTAAATGCATCATAACCGGCCTTTATTGCATTATAAGGCAACAAATAGCACAAGTATCCAATTCTTATATCTTTGCCGCCTATGGAATTTATACACTTGGTATTTGATTTTTTAAAGCACCCCGATATTTACATTTCCAGCTGGCTGGATCATTACGGCACCCTGACTTACGCCATTCTCTTCCTCATTGTTTTTGCCGAAACCGGCTTAGTGGTAACCCCACTATTGCCCGGCGATTCGCTGTTATTTACAGCAGGCGCCCTGGCCTCATCAACCGGCAAACTGGATATTGCAATTATAATCCCCCTGCTTATAGCTGCAGCCTTATTAGGCGATAACGTTAACTACTTTGTAGGCCGCTTTTTTGGCCATCTTATAAAAGATAAAGAGCGCATACTGTTTTTTAAACGCGAGTACGTTACCCGCACCGAGGAGTTTTATGTAAAACACGGTGGCCAGGCAGTAGTACTCGCCCGCTTTGTGCCAATTGTGCGCACCATAGCCCCCTTTGTTGCCGGTGCCGGCAGCATGGTTTACCGCCGCTACATTCTATTTTGTGTTTTAGGCGCTGTTTTATGGGTAGGTGGAATAACCTCTATCGGCTACGCCTTAGGAACCAACGATTGGATAAAGAAAAATATTGAACTGGTGTTGATTGGAATTGTGCTTATTTCTGTGTTACCAATATTTTGGGGCATCATAAAAGCCAAAATATCTTCACCTAAGGCATGAAACAATTTGGGTTAATAGGATACCCGCTTACCCATTCCTTCTCCAAAAAATATTTTGAAGAAAAATTCCTGCGCGAAAAAATTGAAGGTTGTGCGTATGATTTGTTTCCAATTGAATCTATCAACCTGCTGCCAAACCTTATTGCATCACACCCTCATTTAATTGGACTTAACGTAACCATCCCCTACAAGGAAACGGTAATGCCCTACCTGCAAAGTGTAGACACATTGGCTGCCGAAATAGGTGCAGTAAATTGCATAAAAGTAACAGGCCAAACACTTGCGGGTTATAATACCGATGCTTATGGTTTCGAGCAATCTTTATTGAGCTTTTTAACTCATACGCCCGATAAAGCTTTTGTTCTGGGCACCGGCGGTTCATCGCGCGCCGTGTGTTACGTACTTAAAAAATTGCAGATACCTTTTTTGCTCGTTACCCGCAATCCGCAACAGGGTGGTATTGGATACGATAGCATGGAAACGCATTTGAACGCCCGTAACCTTGTAATAAATACCACGCCCGTAGGTATGTATCCCAATGCCGAAAACTCGCCCCACCTACCTTATAAAAAGCTAACCAAACACGATTTTCTTTTCGACCTCATCTATAACCCCTCCGAAACCTTTTTTATGCTCAAAGGCAAAGAACAGGGCTGCGCAGTAAAGAACGGTTTGGAAATGCTCCAGCTCCAGGCCGAAAAAAGCTGGGAAATTTGGCAGGGCTAAATCTCACTCCGTCTTGGTTCTTGCCTCTTGGCTCTTGCATCTATTCTCCTCTGCACCCAAACCAATACAACCACCAAAGGCAAAACAATAAGCACCCCCAGGCTAATCCAGTCTACTGTATGCTCATTTTGCCACTGCCTGATAAACGCGCTTCCATGGCTGTACATTTGTTGGCCAAGCAGCGATATTAAAACATAAATAAAATATGCGGGCCTTGCCAGTATACCATAAGCGCAAAACAGGTTAATGCAAACAAAAACAAAGTGCCTCCACGGCGGTGCATCATTAACCGGTGTAAAAATGCCCACTGCGTGGTAAACAGCCGCACCCGCAAAAAACAGCGCAAGGATTATAAATACAATCTTCAACACCTAAAAAATTAAGGCGCCATCAATATTGACGGCGCCTTAAAAATAGCGTTCTTATTCTATAAATATCCTCTAGTGTTGCACTATAACTTTGCCTGAGCCTATATACCTGCCGCCATTGCTTAGCCTGTAAGTATAGGTACCATTGGCAAGGTTGCTAACGTCCACCTTAAAATAGCGTTCGTTAATGCCCTTAATCTCTTTTACCTCGCTGCCAAGCAGGTTATAAATTTTAAAATCGGCTCCCTCAATATTGGCCTCCTCATTAATCTTTACGTAAGCAACATCGGCCATAGGGTTAGGGTAAATCTTAACATTATCATCAGCAAAAATCTCCTCTCCAATTGCCGATGGGAAGTCCGACTTAAAGTACATAATAAACGTAATAAACATCTCGTCGAACGTGGTAATGCCAAAATGCACTGTATCAGGGCCGCTGTTGTTAAAAGTGGCCTCATGTATAAAGCCATTGCGCATATCAACCTGCAATAAATTATCAAATTTGTGGTACGGCGGGTTATTCCATATATACACGCCCTGGTCATAGCTATAATCAGAGCTGTAAGAGCCATCATAAACCAAATCACCCTTAGTGCCATTGGCATTTCTCGTCCACACGTTATAATCGGTGCCCAGTTTATGTGTATGCCCTTGTATCGAAATCACATTCCACAAAAACGCTGAATCAGGGCTGTATTCCTCCTGGCGGAATGTAGTGTCAACCCCATTATTAGGGATTGTAAGGTCATACGGGGTATTATAATGATAAACCATTTCTTCTGTTAACACAGGCACTGTGCCCGGCAAGTGCTGGCGGTAATATATATTCAGGTATCCTTCAGCCGCAAGTATGGAGTCGTTGTAGTTAATCATGTGGTAACTCAACTTTAACACAGTATTCGTATCCCAATACATCGCTGTCCCTGTGGGGAACTCCATATTCATGTCCTTAGGGTACTGTGCAATCAGTTTAGTATTGTACCATAACGCGGCCACATCACCCAGGGTCGATTCTACATTCATACCTTTAGGAAAAAGCGCATCATGGCCCGGTAAAAATTTAAAAATGGCAAAGTGGTGCGATTCCGGGTTATCTACCGATGTAAACTTGGTTACATCAATTGGCAGGTTGTTCTTTATATAAGTATTTACGTCATCCTGTATTTCAACACCCGGCTTAACAAAAAGTGGCCCAAAGTAAATCTGAACACCCTCGTTGGGTGCCGGTGGTGCAACAGGCGCAATGCGCGGCTGGCCTCCCTGGGTAACATAAAAATCGTTTACATCAGTTTCGTTAACAAAGGTGCCGGTGTCTTTGGCGCCCCATAAAATCCATTGCCTAACCATTTCGCGTTCGGTTTGTGTAAGTACAGTTACCGAATCAGGCATATTATTGCCTTCACCTGCCGCTAACGATAAATTAGCATCAAGCCCATGGGCAAGCTTTGCAAAAAGAAAACTATTGCGCGGGTTGCCAGGGTCAACAAGCTTATAGCCCTTTGCCGCCGCAGCCACATTGGTAGGGGTAACATCAAAAAGCGCCGTGCGCACTTCTGATGCAGTACCCGTTAAAATCAGGTTATTAGGGTTTGCCTGTGTATGGCAGGTACCTGTACAATTAGCCTGCAAAATATTATAAACCCGCTGGTAAGTGGTTTGCGAAAAACCCATGTAAGCACAAAGCACAATAGCTGAAAATAAGTAAACTTTTTTCATAATTTGAAAAATAATTTAATGGTTATAAACGTAATTTTAATCTCTCAGGTAGGGTTTCGCGGCCAAAGCTAAAACAGCCATTTCACAAAAAGGCCGCCAGCGAAATTTATTTTTTTCATTGCGGATTTTTCGCATGCTTGCGAAATTTTCACAGCAAAAGCCAGGTGGGGTCGCCGGGCAGCTCAACCAAAACAACAAGGCATTTTAGGCATGTACCTTCGCTAGGATAGGCAGCAGAATATCCATGGGGTCAAAAACATCTTTGTACATCATATAGTAAATATTTTGCCCGGCCCTTAGCTCCTTAAAACCCTCCGCCAGGTTTTCTACTTCACGCTTGTCTTTATCACTCGTAAGGTCCCACGAATTTAACCTCCTCAACATCGTCCCCAATTGCTTGTGGAAGGGGTCAGTAAATTCCTTTTCTATGAAGGTTTTGTACAGGTTTATACACTTGCTTTGGCTTACATCATACTGTTTTAACCCGTAATAAGCCCCGGCCTCCATGGCCCTAACACAAATCATCAGGGGCTTTAATGTGTTTGCATCTTCCTGGCTATAGTAAACGGCCACCCACTCAATTACTTTATCAAAGTTTCCCTGTACCAGGTAGTTGCTTATAAGCGATGAAGTTTGTAACGCAGTTATAACCTTTTCCTTTAATTGGGCCTGTAGCACATTATTACGCACTTCTTCCTCCAGCCCCGGCCAACGGTTCCATTCGCGGTTTATCTTTTCGTAAGTCAATTTCTTGGTTGTTAAACGCACTAGGTACGAGCGCAGTTTTTCCGGCATATTTTTAAAATTGCCTTTCAATGCCTCGCAACTGCGTTCAATTTCATTTATTACCGCAAGCGCTGTCTCTTTCAAACCCGCATTGTACGCCGCAAGTATGCCATAACTATTTAAAAAACTGAGATAGTTGGATGGGCTAACCTCAATTAAGGCTGGGTTTTGCTTATATATTTCTGCAATTTCCTCAAAGTGCGAGATACACTCGTTGGCGGGTTTAAGGCTGGCCTGGAAAAATGCTATGCATTGCAACATAACAACCCTGGCGTACAGCGATTCTGTTTGTTTTATCCGTTCGCCAAGCAAAGCGCTGGTTTCCCTAAAATACGCCTTATGCGCCTCTGGCGACTCATTCTGGGCCTGCAATTGCCTGATATTAATTTGCCGCTGAAAAAGTACTGCCCTGCTTATCTCCAGCTGCCGGGCCTGTAATTGCCCTATTAATTCATGTAATTCCTCAAACTTCTCAGTATGTTTATCGTGCTTCTGCGTTAAGCTTGCAATTTCATAAAGCATACTCAGCATTTCCGCCATAAAACCCCATTCCTCAAAATGCTCTGCACTTTTCATAGCCTTATGGATTTCCTTCCGCGCTTCCTCATAAAGGCCCTTGCTGATTAAAAAATCAAGCTCCTCCATCGTGTTGCGCAATTGCGTTTTAATACTGTCCGCCTCGCGGTAATTGCGCATGGCTTTTAAAATCAATTTGCGTAACTGGCTCTTCTTTTCAGCAATATTGGTTATGCCGGCTTTTTCCTTTATTTCAGCTTCGTTATATTTTTCCTGGCCTTCCATTACCTTAAAAAGCTGCAGCAGCCCGCTATCGTTTTTAAAAGCAGCCCCAAAAACATTAAAATACCTCTTCTCGTGGGGGTTAAGGGACTTTATTATCTGATGAAGTGCATCCATGCCGCTGCAATTTTAAAAAACCGGGAATATATATAGCATCCAAAGCTAAGGGCTTTTAGTGCACTTTGCCTGAAACGTCATTTTTAAAAAAAATCGGATTGATATAAGGAGGCCAATAAGGTTCCTTTGTTTCCGAAAATAGAAATTCCTATTTCTTAACGCAAATCAAAATTTATGAAAAACCAGGGATTGGGCACGCGCCTCTCATGCGCGTGGGCCGGTAGAAAATCATTTTGCCTTGTTTTAGCCTTATACTTCTTTACCAATATTTCTTACGCTACTGACCGCATTGTGCAGGAAACCGGGGTCGGCGGGGCATATACCACCATCAACGCAGCCCTAACTGCAGCGGTTGCCGGCGACCGCATTTTAATAGTACCTAAAAGCGGCGGCGATTCGTACGATGAAAACATTACCGTAAACAAGCAGAACCTCAAAATGTTATCAACCATTCAGGGCACGCGGTTCATATTGCGCGGTAATTTTACTAATTTTTCAAACCTTCTGCTCTCCAATGCCGAGATAATAGGTAATACCTTTGCTACTGGTTATAACCAGCACTTTATTAATTGCCTGTTCAGGGGCCATGTCCAAACTGAATCGAACGATGCCTCAGCTACCTACATGGACCACGACAGTATATTAAATGGTTACGTACAAATAAGCAGGGGGCGCATAAGCGGTTGCTATATTGAAAGCTATGATGGGCCCTGTATAAAATCGCTTGCTTACAATTCATTCGATAGCCTTATTATAGTGGGTAACACCTGTATAATTCACGATTCAGTACCGGTAGGTATTTTGTTCTCAAGTGCCGCCACATGGGCCCATATATGGAACAATTTTGTACTTGTTTATAACACCGGCTCAACCGCCGGTGGCTATGGTATTCAACTGGCTACTGCCAAATGGCCGGGCCAGGTAAATACATGCTACAATAACACGGTGTTTGTTGCTTTCGGAAGTGACGTTACAGCGGGTATTAGTGCCCAATATCATTATTCCCCGTTCAACATGCAGAACAATGCCGTATTTACACTTGGCGCCCCGGGATATGAATTTGATTCCGCCTCAGCAGCGATTACCACTTTCAAGTATAATTACGGCACCTATGGCTTTACCGGCATACAGGCCGATGCTACCAACAACGGTACAAGTGCCATTGGTATTGATGGAGGCAACCCCAGTAACCTGTTTTTAGACCCCGATAAAAGCCGCAATGATGCAGGCTGCAACGGGGGGCCTTATAGCATCAACAACTTTATATCTAACAGTTCCAATGCGCGCGTGCTCTATATGTCTATGCCACGCCAGGTAATGGTTAACCAAACCTTCAGGGTGGTTGGCGATGGCAGTGCCAAATAAATCTGTTGTCGGTATATTTTATGTAAAGCAACAAAGTATAGCTAAAAATGAGGGCCACTTTTTTTACTAACGCACTGCGTAGTTCTCGTTAACCAGCAATTTTAAATAACAAGCTATTCCTTGCTAAGTAACCGGGCTTTTACTTAACACAAAATCAAAATACTATGAAAAAATTAATCCTGGCAGCCACTTTATTCCTGGTGCTATCCTTTAAAATAAGCTTTGCAGTTGACCGCATAGTTGAAGAAACCGGCACAGGCGGGGCATATACTTCCATTACAACTGCCCTGGCAGCCTCGCTAAATGGTGACCGTATTGTTATCATCCCCCGTATGGGCAACGCGCCTTATGTTGAAAACATTACCGTTGTACGCAGTAACCTTAAAATTCTTTCTGCTACCCCTGGTACAAGGTATTTGCTACAGGGCTCAGTAACTTTTACTACAACAGCAACAGGTAGTATGCTGATGGATGCTGAAATATTAAGCGGCTTTAGTACCAGTACTATCACAAATAACGCGAACGACGTGCGTATTACGGGTTGTAAAGTAGCCGGCAACATTATTTGTAACAAGGCCAACAACATTTACATTGATAACGATAGTATTTATGATGGTAAAATTCAGCTTAGCAAAGGGCGCGTAACCGGTTGTACCATTCAAATTTACCATACCGTTGGCAGTGCCGCTATTTATGCGGCTACAGCCTCAATTACTGCCGGCGATACGCTTTTTATTATTGGCAACCGGTTGGAAATAAACCCCTCGTCCGCCTTTAATTACTCCGCTATTCTTATCGATAACCACACACAGATAATGTATGTAGCCAATAACCTGGTAACCTTCGGCGTAAATACCGCAGGCATCACTTCAGGGGGAGGAAGCCTGTATGGCATTACTATCGATTCATTAAAAGTACTTGCCGGTTATTACGGCGCCATAATCAACAACACGCTTACACAGGATTCAATTGCAGGCGTATCTTACCCCATTTATGATGCACGCTTTTATGGCCCGGTAGATATGGAAAACAATATTATTTCAGTCCCCAACTGCATACGCAGTACTTTGTTCGATGCTTTCTCACAGTCTCTTACAATTTTTAAATACAACCACTACATCAAGGCATTAGGCAGCGCCGGTAGTTTTACTGCCGATGGCACCAATACCGCTGCCTCCAATGCCCTGGCCGCCCCTTATACAGGCATATTGCCGGCTGGTTGCGATGCCATCGACGGTGGCAATCCCAGTGGTGTTTATACGGATATTGATTTAACCCCCAACGATGCCGGCTGTTTTGGCGGCTCATACTCCCTTGCCAATTTTACAGTACCCGAAACAGGCGCAAGGGTATTGTTTATGAAAGCCCCCCGCAATACCTATATCAATTTATCATTTAGCATCAGTGCCGATGGCCTCGCTAAATAGCCTGCATTTTTCTATAACAACAAAATCAAAAAAAATGAAGTCAATTATTACAACCCTGGTGCTCCTGTTATTAATAAACCTTCTCTCCGCTACTGATAGAATAGTTGAAGAAAGCGGTGCGGGCGGCGCCTACACCACCATCAGTGCAGCACTAACAGCTTCTGCTAATAACGACAGAATAATAATTTTCCCAAAGGCCTCGGGGCACACTTTTAATGAAAGCCTGTCTATCTCCCGTTCCGGAATTAAGATACTTTCGGCACTGCAGGGCCAGCGCTTTACGGTTTCAGGAACAGTTACATTCGCAGGCGGCGCCATCAATTCTTCCCTTTCCGGGGCTACAATTTTGGGTAACGTTTTAACCACAGCCAATAACACACACATAACAGGTTGCTGGGTGCAGGGAACCATTAGCAATAGCACCGGCCCACTGGTAACACCAGCTAACATGTTTTGCGATAACGATAGCGTATACGGCCAAATACTGATGTTTAAAGGCCGGGTTAGCGGATGCTATATTGCGAATACCGGCGTTTGTATTAGCATACCGGGGGCAACTCAAATCCTTACCGATACAATATTGATAGTAGGGAACACCATTAATGCAACTATATCGCCTTCTTCAGGTGGAGGGATATTGATCGCTACTACAGTACAGTTCGTATACGTGTGCAACAATTTAATTTACGTTGAAAACGGTAATTCAAGTGTCTCTGGCTATGGAATTAATATCGTTGCTGCTAAAACAAGCCTCAGTTCACAAAATGCCTGCTATAATAATACTGTCATTTCAAAGGGCACGGCCGACCTTTATTATGGCATGGCGCTTACTTTTTCATCAGGTAATTATGATGTTGAAAATAATTTAGTAAGCACCCTTTCTTCCGTTGGCTATTCCATATCCTCCACCGCCAACGGCCTGATAATGTTTGATTACAATTATTGCAACCACGGCATGTTTGGCACCGCTAACCCCACCAATAATACCACAGCAGCTGATACGCTTTCATCCGATGGCCATGTTATCGGCGGCCCCGCAATTGATGGCGGCGCACCCGGCACACCCTTTAAGGATATTGACCTTAGCCGTAATGATGCAGGATGTTATGGCGGCTCTTACAGCCTTGCCAATTTTAATATAACGGATGCTGGTTCGCGTGTGTTATATATGAATTCGCCGCGTACCGTAATGGTCAATCAAAGTTTTTCCATTAACGCAGATGGGATTTCTAAGTGATTCTCCTAAATCCTGACAACATGAAAACGTTTAACAGAACAAAAACAATTTTGCTGCTGGCATTTATGCTGGTGTTGCAAAACGTATTTGCGCAGGTAAACCTTACGCAGGGCGAATATTTTATTGATACCGACCCCGGCCCCGGAAACGCCACAGCCCTATCAGCCGCCGATGGCAATTTTAACGATGCCTTTGAAAGCGTTCTCAAAAGCGGCCTTGCCATTAGCGCAGGTAGCCACACTATCGGCATACGCGTAAAAGATAATGCAGGTAATTGGAGCCCTGCCTTTACACAAGCCATCACCGCCATCTCCCTGCAAACTATTAAAGTTACAACCGCCGAATATTTTATCGATAACGACCCGGGTGCAGGAAACGCTTCACCCATGCTCGCTTACGATGGTGCCTTTGATAATGCCTTCGAAACTGTAGTTAAAAACGGGATAACTTTTTCCGCAGGGGGCAGCCATACCATCGGCATACGCGTAAAAGATAACGCTGGCAACTGGAGCCCTGCCTTTACACAGGCCATCACAGCCATTTCCCTGCAAACTATTAAAGTTACAACCGCTGAATATTTTATTGATAACGACCCGGGTTCAGGAAACGCTTCACCCATGCTCGCCTACGACGGTGCCTTTGATAATGCTTTCGAAACTGTAGCTAAAAACGGTTTAGCATTTTCCGCGGGAGGCAGCCACACCATTGGCATTCGTGTAAAAGATAACGCTGGCAACTGGAGCCCTGCCTTTACACAGGCCATCACAGCCATTTCCCTGCAAACTATTAAAGTTACAACCGCTGAATATTTTATTGATAACGACCCGGGTGCAGGAAACGCTTCACCCATGCTCGCCTACGATGGTGCCTTTGATAATGCCTTCGAAACTGTAATTAAAAGCGGATTAGCATTTTCCGCGGGAGGCAGCCACACCATTGGTATTAGGGTAAAAGATAACGCAGGCAATTGGAGCCCCGCATTTACACAGGCCATCACTGCCATCTCTCTACAAACTATCAAACTTACTGCAGCAGAATATTTTATTGACAGCGACCCGGGTGCAGGAAATGCCTCCCCAATGATTGCCTACGATGGTGCCTTTGATAATGCCTTCGAAACTGTAGCTAAAAACGGTTTAGCATTTTCCGCGGTAGGCAGCCACACCATTGGTATTAGGGTAAAAGATAACGCAGGCAACTGGAGCCCTGCCTTTACACAGGCCATCACAGCCATTTCCCTGCAAACTATTAAAGTTATTGCCGCCGAATATTTTATCGATAACGACCCTGGCGCAGGAAATGCCTTGCCAATGCTTGCCTATGATGGTGCTTTCGATGATGCGTTCGAAACTGTAGTTAAAAACGGTTTAACTTTTCCTGCCGTTGGCAGCCATACCGTTGGCATTCGTGTAAAAGATAACGCTGGCAATTGGAGCCCCGTATTTAAACAAGCAATTACCGCAATCTCCCTGCAAACCATAAAGCTTACTGCGGCTGAATATTTTATCGATACCGACCCCGGTGCAGGAAATGCCCTGCCCATGATTGCATTCGACGGTGCTTTTGACAATGCCTTCGAAACTGTAATTAAAAGCGGATTAAGTTTTCCTACAATAGGCAGCCATACCATTGGCATACGGGTGAAAGATAATGCAGGCAACTGGAGTCCGGTATTTAAACAAGCGGTTACTGCTTTCTCCCTGCAAACCCTAAAGCTTACTGCGGCTGAATATTTTATCGATAACGACCCCGGTGCAGGAAGTGCCCTGCCTATGATTGCATTCGACGCTGCTTTTGACAATGCCTTCGAAACTGTAATTAAAAGCGGATTAAGTTTTCCTACAATAGGCAGCCATACCATTGGCATTCGTGTTAAGGATAACGCCAATAACTGGAGCCCCCTATTTAAGCAGGCTATTACTGCTATGTCGCTGCAAACTATAAAGCTTACTGCGGCCGAATATTTTATCGATAACGACCCCGGCGTTGGTAGCGCTTCTCCCGTGCTTGCTTTCGATGGCGCATTTGATAACGCTTTTGAAGTTATAGTTAAAACCGGCATTAGTTTTTCGTCTCCCGGCATTCATTCAATAGGAATAAGGGTAAAAGACAATGCTGGGCATTGGAGCCCTGTGTTCGCATCAGCTGTTGCTGTATTAGGCCCCGAAACATTACAGGTAACAATGGCAGAATATTTTATTGATAACGACCCCGGCCAGGGGCACGCCACGCCAATGGTTGCTTTTGATGGAAATTTTAATGATGCGTTTGAACAGGTAATTAAAGGGGGCTTAACTTTCCCCCAGGCGGGCAACCACACAATCAATATACGCGTGCGCGATAAAACACAGGTGTGGAGCCCTGTTTTTACCACTGTAATCAATGCCATTAATCCACCCGATAGTTTAAGGCTTACCTTAGCGGAGTACTTTATTGATAGCGACCCGGGTGAAGGAAATGCCAATCCCATGCTGGCATTTGATGGCAACTTTAATGATGCTTTTGAAACCGCAACACAAAATGGCCTTAGCATTTCAACTCCCGGCAGCCACACCATCAATATACGCGTACTAAATAAAGAAAATACCTGGAGCCCCGTGTTTACCGCTGTAGTTAATGGAATTAACCCCATCGATAACATAACCGTAGTAGCAGGTGAATATTTTTACGATACCGACCCCGGCCAGGGGAACGCAACTCCATTAATCGCATTGGATGGCAATTACGATAATGCTTTTGAAAAAGTATTTCAAAATATTGCAGGCCCAACTTATGGTGCGCATGTATTAAACCTGCGGGTTATGGACGATGCTGGTAACTGGAGCCCCGTTTTCAGCCAGGTGGTAATTGATACCAGCGCGCCGCCCGTGGCCTGCGATACCGTACAAATTCATACATTCAGTACCACCGTTTGCCCAAATACGCCCGTAAAATTTTATGCCACAGTTAGGGGCCCCGATGCGGATCAGGGTACTAACGCCGATGGAAATTTAAATACCGGTGGTGAAGGAGGCCTGGGCGGTGGCTTAGGCGGTGGCCTGGGGCATGGCGGGGGAATAATAGGGGGTGGCACTACACCGGTAGGTGGCTCATTGGCCGTCGGAGATACCCTCACCTTTCAGTGGTATATCAACGGAGTACCGGTGGGCACCAACAGCCCTATATTCCTCCCGGATTCAGTGCCGGATGGCGCAGTGGTTACCTGTATTGTAACTTCCAACCGCTGCCCTGCCCTTATGTATACCGATACGCTAACCATCTCAACCCAAAACGTATACACCCCCGAAATTATAGTTTACCCTAATGTAGGCACTTACATTTGCGACAGCACTACAGTTGAATTCATTACCCAGCCATGGAACGGCGGCACCAACCCTGTGTACCTTTGGACAGTTAACGGCATTTTGGCCGACTCCTCAAACACCGGCTACGTAACTGATTCCCTACACGATGGAGATGAAGTTATCTGCACAATGCTCAGCAACCGTACTTGCTTAATATTTGATACCGCGGTTTCCGCACCAATGGATTTCTCTGTTTCGCCTAACATTTACCCCGCCATGCAGGTGGGTGCCGACGACAATATTATTTGCGCCGGCCAATTGGTAACCATTACTGCTGATGTACAAAACGCTGGCAGCAATCCATATTTCTTCTGGTTCCATAATGGCTACCTTGACACCACAACAGGCCCTGTTTACCAAAACGCGGCCCTTAGTAATGGCGATTACGTTTATTGCCAATTGTCAGTAACCACGCCTTGCGCACAGCCTTCATTCATTAACTCCGATACGGTTAACATAACAGTTGATTGTGCATCTAAAACAGATGAAACATCCGGCAGCGATAACCCCGCTTTACAAAACGCAAACACCGGGCATATTACGGCTGAGCTGTTTCCTAACCCAACCTCAGCCAATTTCAACATCAGGTTAAATGGCCTGGAAAATGATAACGCCTTCAACATTAAAATGTACAATGTCGCAGGGCAGCTCGTTTATGAACGTACGGGTATTAAACCTGAAAATGGCTCAGCAGTGCAGGTAATCACTACCGGCTTGCCTGCTGGGGTTTACCTGGTTAAAATATACAACTCAACTTTTGAATTTAAAAAACCGGTGGCCATTACGGGCCAATAAGTTTTGATTTGTTGTTAAGTAGGCATTCCAAAGGGCTCCCCGCGGAATGCCTTTTTTATGCGCATTAAAATCAGCGGCACCAAAATTTTTATCTATAAAAAACGTTTAGTTACAAGCATTCCTCCAATTTGGCCCATAAAGTTTAAGAAACCCGCGTGAAAAGTATTTCAAAAACACTGTGTTTGCTGACACTACTGATAATAGCCGCCTGCACTCACAAAAACAAAACAACCAATACACCCAACGCGGCTATAAAACCAAAGGCCGACTCCACCATCAGCCATTCATCTTCCTATTACCAAAACGACACATCTTACCCACTTAAAATAAATAACGAAAGTTGCCGGCTCACTTTAACGCACGATGAATTCCGGTGCCCATCAGATAGCGGTATGCCCACCATCACTATCCGGATAATTAAGGAGGCCACTAACGACACGCTATTATTAAAAACACTTTGCTTTAATTACTTTGATAAGCTGGAGGAGCCTATACCAGGGCAATACTGGATTAGCTTCCTTTTGTCAGCAGGGGGCTCAGGTTTTGCGGGCACTATTTTCAGAATTAAAACAATTTCCCAAGCCGTCCTTCAACCGGTGTCCAACTATGGGGCAACCGACAGTTGGATACTTAGCAAATCACCTAATACCTTATTGCTTTTTAATAGCATTTGGGGATTTGATGAGGATAGCATGCCTGAATCGCACTTTGCGCCCCACCGGCAGATAGTTAGCCTCTATAAAATCGAAAACGATAAAGTGTCTATAAAGAAATTGGGCACCACCCGCCTTAAATACGATTCTTTCCAAAACGACAGCTCCTTTATTGATTTTTGGAAACAGGAGCCCGCGCTGGTAAAAAAAATCCGGCTAAATGGGTTTAAATAGGCTCTAAACTTATTTGAGCTTTCTTATCGCTTCGCCAGCAAACTTTCAAGTATTTGGTCGGGCGAAAAAAAAGTTGAGTAAACCACATAATCATCATTACGCTCTTTCTCTAGCTTAACCAAGGCCTTAATCAAATCTTCCATTTCTTTTCTATCGCCGGCGGCTTTGGTATCCCAGTTGTTTAGTTTCCTTAACATGGTTCCAACCTGCTTAAAGTATTCGCCATTTAGCTTTTGCTCAGCCATGGTTTTATAAATATTCATACAAAGGTTAGCGCTTATATCAAACTGCTTTTTATAGTAAAAGGCTATGGCCTCCAGCATGCGGGTTGCCAGCATCATAGGCTTTAAAACTTTTGCATCATCAAGGGTATAATACACCTTCGCCCACTCCAGCACTTTATCGTAATTGCCCTCGTCAAAAAAACAGCTTATCAGCATAGCAGCCTGTAAGGCCTTCACTATTTTTTCTTTGTTGCCCTCGCCATTAATATGGTTATTAACCTCGGCTTCCAGGCTCTTCAGCATGGGCCATTTTTGTTGTGTTTTGGTGTACGAGAGTTTGTTCATGGTTAGCCTCTCCCTATAATACCCTAACCGGTCCGGCGAAGCATGAAAGAAATCGCTGTACTTAGCAAACCCAGCCTCCATTTCCCCAAACAGCTTTACCGCAGTTGAAGCCAATTCCTTATCCACCGCACATATAATGCCGTAATTATTTAAAAACGTAAAATAGCCATTGGGGTTAATATCAATCAAATGGCCGTTTTTCTTAAAAAATTTCCAAACCTTTTCGTAAGTATCCACTGCTTTGCCCCTCTGGCCGCACGACTGGTAGCAGGCTGCCAGGTTAAGCAGGTCAACCAACATGGCATACGGTTTTTTTTGCTGCGCGGCCCTGCTTTCAATTTGTTTAAGCACTGTTTCAAAATACTTATCATCGTCAAAACTGCTACGGCTGTTATTGCGCATCAGGTCTGTTATATGCAGGTTATAAAACAGCGATGTGTAGGTTTCGCGCTGCGCAGCCATCATTTCATCAAGCGCCTTAAGCTGCTCTGCAAATTCGCCCACGTGCTTATCTTCTTTCAAAGTGCGGCCTGCTATATCTATTAAACGGTACATTAACCGCGGGCTGTAATTATAGTTCTCGCTTTTGGTTGCCAGTTTAAGCCCTTTGTGTATTTCGCGGCGTGCTTCATCAAGTAAGCCCTTTCGCATTAAAAAATCCATATTGGTAAGTGTATCCCGTAATTGTAACTCCGGGTTATCATCTTCCATAAAATTCCGCATGGCCTTTAAAACCAGTTTTTTTAGGTTGTTCTTGGCCATGGGCAGGTTCTTAACACCAACCTTTTTATCCAGCTCAGCAGTGGTACAATTGGGCAGCTCATCTAATACCTGGAAAAGCTTCAGCAATTCGGTATCGCTTTTAAATGCCGTAGCAAAAAGGTTAAAGTACCTCTTTTCAGTGGGGGTTAGCGAATGTATTAACTCCTGCAGTGGGTCTGTCATGGGGTCGCTTGAAACTTTATTTTAAAAAAAAATCGGATTGCCCGAAAACGCTAATAGCCGTTTCTTTGTTTCGCAATTAAAAATATAAGGGCTAAGATTTAAAAGCTACCGCCTGGCCGGTAAAAAAATCAAAGCACGCTTATAGAAAAAACATCCTGATGGTGTGGGGCCTGAAGGGTGTTTTTTTATGCCTTTTATGCAAGATAATAAAACCTAAAACAAAAAAGCATCGCGCCGTGGGCGGATGCTTTTCCTATCTTTTATTAGTGTTATGCTTTTTAGCAGGAATTAGTCGATGCTCTTTCCTGTTTTCTTCGAAAACCTTACGGTTTTACCTTTTTCTTCCCTGCGGCCAATGCGTGTTGCCTTGCCATCGCTGATTAACGCAACATTTGATGCATTAATGCTGCCCGGGCTTTTAACAATACCGCCTTGTGGCGATTTTGCGTTTGGCTTGGTGTGGCGGCTGTTAAGGTTTACACCTTCAACAAACACACGGCCTTTAGTATGGTCCACATCAATAATGCGGCCTTTCTTTCCTTTATCATCGCCCGACAGGATTATTACCTCGTCGTTTTTCTTTACATGCAATTTCATTTCAGTATCTTTTATCTGGTTGTTATAATACTTCAGGTGCCAATGAGATAATCTTCATAAACTGTTTGTCGCGCAGTTCGCGGGCAACCGGCCCAAAAATACGTGTGCCACGTGGTTCGTCCTGTGCATTTAAAAGCACTACTGCATTGTCATCAAAACGGATATAAGAACCGTCTTTTCTGCGCAAAGGCCTTGTAGTCCTTACAACAACAGCCTTAGAAACAGTTCCTTTCTTTGCACCGCCGGTAGGTAAAGCTTTCTTAATAGAAACTACTACCCTGTCGCCAACGCGTGCATACCTTCTTTTCGAACCTCCCAATACGCGGATAACTAGCACTTCTTTCGCTCCGCTGTTGTCGGCCACATTGGCCCTTGATTCCTGCTGTAACATTTCTTTTAAAATTTAGAATTTAGAAATCAGAAGTTAGAAACCGAAACGAACTTTCGTATTTCGCCCTTCGTGTTTCCCACTTTATTTTGCTCTTTCAACTACTTCAACTAACCTCCACCTCTTGGTTTTGCTTAAAGGGCGGGTTTCCATAATTTTTACAGTATCGCCAATTTTAGCGTCATTCTTTTCATCATGCGCTTTAAAAGTCTTACTGTGCTTTACGAACTTGCCGTAAATAGGGTGCTTCACCTTCCTTTCAATAATAACGGTTATCGTCTTGTCCATCTTATCGCTGGTTACAAGGCCGGTTCTTTCCTTCCTTAATTTTCTTTCAACTGTTGTCATATTCAGTTTTCGGTTTAAGCTTTAATTGTTTTACGTTTCTTATCCTCAGTTAAAAGGCGGGCAACATCCCTTCTTTTAGCACGGATTTCAGCCGGGTTACCTAAAGTTGAAACGGCATGGTTAAACTTAAGGCGCTTTAAATCAGCTTTACTGCTGGCTATTTTTGCTGCCAGGTCCTCAGTAACATACTGGTGGATATCTTCCTGGTTTAATTTCTTATTAACTCCCATAACAAATGGTTATTTAAATTTTTCTGTTTTAACTATCCTTCTACGGCGTCCCTCCTGGTAATAAATTTGGTTTTTACTGAAAGCTTGTGGGCTGCCAGCATCATTGCCTCGTGGGCAACTTCGCGGCTTACGCCATCCACTTCAAATAAAATCCTGCCTGCTTCAACAGGGCTCTCCCAGCCTTCAGGGTTACCTTTACCTTTACCCATACGTACTTCCAATGGTTTCTTGGTAATAGGCTTATCAGGGAATATCCTTGTCCAAACTTTTCCTTCACGTTTCATAAAACGTGTAAAGGCAACACGGGCAGCTTCAATTTGCTTGTTGCTAACTTTGCCGGTTTCCAGGCTCTTAAGGGCGAAAGTGCCAAAGGCGATTTCAGTGCCGCGGTATGCGGTATCTGCCATCCTGCCCTTTTGGGTTTTTCTCCACTTTGTCCGTTTAGGTAATAACATGGCTTCTTATTTTGTCTTTCTACTAAATACTTTCAAAAAATTATTTGCCGTCTCTTTTTGGCATCCTGCCTTTTGGCCTGCGTTTTTCCTGCTTTTCTTCGCCGGCAAAAGCACCCGTAAGGTCAGGCTTTCCGTAAACTTCGCCACGGCAAACCCATACTTTAATACCTAGCTTTCCGTAAACCGTTAAAGCTTCAGAAATAGCATAGTCAATATCAGCCCTCCAGGTGTGCAAAGGAATACGGCCTTGCTTGTACTCTTCAGTACGGGCCATATCAGCGCCACCTATACGGCCACCAACACGTATTTTAATACCCTCAGCGCCCATACGCATTGCCGAAGCAATAGCCATTTTAATGGCGCGGCGGTAGTTAATACGTGCCTCCAACTGCTTGGCAACTGTTTCGCCTACAATAGCGGCTTCCAGTTCCGGGCGGCGTATCTCTACTATATTGATTTGTACTTCCTTACTAGTAAGTATCTTTAATTCTTCTTTTACGCGGTCAACCTCGGTACCTCCGCGGCCTATGATTATGCCCGGGCGCGACGTATGGATTGTAACGGTAACGCGTTTCATTGTTCTTTCAATTACAATGCGCGAAATGCCGCCTTTGTTGATACGTGCTTTTAGATATTGACGGATTTTTTCATCCTCAATCAGCTTGGCGGCTGAATCTTTTCCACCGTACCAGTTGCTCTCCCAACCCCTTACAATTCCGAGGCGATTAGCTATAGGACTCGTTTTTTGACCCATTAATTATTTGATTTTTAGCTTATTTCTAAAAAAATGGACTGCAAAGATAGCCTTTGTGAACAGAGTTACAAATGTTTGTTGCAATAATTTTTGGAAGTGCTATTACTGCTGGTTTTTTGATGGCCCGAAGCTATTAAAAGGGTTTTATGTATCTCGTTTTTGCTTTTCAGCCTGAAACTTCTGAGCCAATTTAATTTTCTAATTAATTGAAAATCAATTATAATTACCTAAAATAGCTCGATTTGGAGTCAATAATATTGCCTGTCCATTATTTTCCTTTAACAATTTACTTTTTCAACTAATACCTTACTTTTGAAAAAAAACAAAATGAAACAAAACCTACTCATCGTGGCCATTCTGGTGGCTTTTTTGGCATCATGCAACAGCAAAAGCGGCTCGGAGGGCCCTGTAGTTGAAGGCCACAAAACGATTAAACTGGACCAGGGGCCGTTTGCTCAAACCCCGCTTGAACTTACTGTTTTAAATACCTGGCATATTGTAAGCCAGGACTATGGCGGCCGTATTGCCGGGCGTGGGAAAGGCGCGGCCGATTTGTTAATTGATGCCGTAAAAACAGACACTTGTGTTGTTAACCTTGATGCCCTAAAAGCCGCTGTTGAGGCTGAATATAAGTACAGGGACCATAAGCCAACCTTTACAGGCGATTTTACCTTAAAAAATGGCATAGGGGTTAAGTTTGATATACTTAACTTTAAAGGCACAGAAACCGATAAGTGCTTTTTTGCAATTATCCAGGCAAAAGGCAAATGTTTTATTGTAAGGAACAATGATTCATATGATACCAAATACGCACACTTCGATGAAGAAAAAGAAGCTGTTGAAAGTATAAAGTAACAGAACCAAACCATTAAAGGCCGTGTAGGGGAACCGCACGGCCTTTCTATTTACACCTGTGTACGCCTAAGCTTTAATAAACAAATAAACCATGTTGCCAGGCCCAGGTTAACAAAAGTAGGCTTCAGGTAACCGCCAACAGGTGCCGGCAAAACGCTGAAGGCCGCCAAAAACAAACCGCAGAGCACCAGCGGGTTTGCAAATTTCAGCCATTTAGGAAACCCCTTTCCCCAGGCAAGTTTTACATATAATATAGTACCTACCACAAAACCGGGCACACCCAAATAAGATATCACTTCCAAATGGTTTTTAAACTCCTCCCAAACCAAAGGGCTAATGTACGGGGCATTATTAACGCTTAGCCATGGGTACGATAAAAAATAATACCCGGCATGGAAAGCCCCGCCAAAAAACTCAACGCTACATAAAGCAATAAAAAGAAGCATTGCCAGCCTCGCATTTACCTTTTCAAAAAGGCCCTTCATATACCAAAACCCAAAGCAGATAAAAAACGCACAAACAAGGCCAAAGGTTGAACCAATAAATGCCCGTACCGAATCAACATTATGCATGGCGCCAAAACTCGATAAATCGTACTGAGTACCACTGACCGCCTGGGCCAGCAAAATCATGT
>JADMIO010604051.1_pt1 | contig 39828 bp, 37 predicted proteins | sample 8958161 | NCBI WGS metagenome assembly JADMIO01 (sample SAMN16585339, study PRJNA669376) | soil metagenome | isolation source: Crop rotation soil | place: USA: Cullars Rotation, Alabama | collected 2011 | reverse complement strand
CGCGACTTCAAGTCACGTGAATTCCAAGCTTCGGATCCCACTGTGCTGGAAAGGGACGCCGCCGACCCCGCGCGCGGCCTGGTGTGGGTGGTGCAGGACATCACCGCGCGCAAGGAGGCGGAGGAGGCGTTGGAGGCCCGCGGCCGCGACCTGGAGGCCGCGCGGGACAAGGCAGATCGCGCGAGCCGCAGCAAGAGCGAGTTCCTGGCCAACATGAGCCACGAGGTGCGCACGCCGATCAACGCGATCACGGGGTTCACCGCCCTCGCGCTGCGCACCAACCCCTCCCCGCTGCAGAAGGAGTACCTGGACAAGATCCAGGGGGCGGCCCAGGGCCTGCTGCGCATCGTCAACGACCTGCTCGATTTCTCGAAGATCGAGGCCGGCCACCTCTCGCTCGAGAGCATCCCCTTCGAGCTCACGGAGGTGGTGTCGGCGGTGTGGGAGTTCGTGAGCGTGCCCGCGGCCGAGAAGGGCCTGCGCGTGACCGTGGAGGTGGCGCCGGACGTGCCCGTGCAGGTGGTGGGCGATCCCCTGCGCCTGGGCCAGGTGTTGATGAACCTGGGCAGCAACGCGGTGAAGTTCACGGAGCGCGGCACGGTGGCGCTCACGGTCGAGACCGACGTGCTGCTAGACACGAGCGTGCGCCTGCGCTTCGCCGTCACCGACACCGGCATCGGGCTCCAACCCGAGCAGGTGGGGCGGTTGTTCCAGGCCTTCACCCAGGCCGACACCTCGACCACGCGGCGGTTCGGCGGCACCGGGCTGGGGCTCGTGATCTGCCAGCGGCTGGTGGAGATGATGAACGGCCGCATCTGGCTGGAGAGCGAGGCCGGCGTGGGCACCACCTTCTTCGTGGTGGCCGAGCTCGGGCTGGTGCAGGCCGGCGCCATGGTCACGCGCGCGGACGCGCCGGCGCTTTTCGGAGAGCGGCGGCTCGCGGGCGCGCGGCTGCTGGTGGCCGAGGACAACGCGATCAACCAGCAGATCGCGCGCGAGCTCCTCGCGCACGAAGGTGCCGAGGTGGAGATCGCCGACAACGGCCTGCGCGCGGTGGCGGCGGTCACTGCCCGCGGAACGTCGTGGTTCGACGCGGTGCTGGTGGACCTGCAGATGCCGGTGATGGACGGCTACGAGGCCACCCGGCGCATCCGCGAGCTGGAGGGCAGCGCCCGCCTGCCGATCCTCGCGCTGACGGCGCACGCCATGGTCGAAGAGCGCGAGCGCTGCCTGGCCGCGGGCATGCAGGACCACATCGCGAAGCCGATCGACCCCGACGTCATGGTGGCGAAGATTGCGCGCTGCATCGGCCCCGAGCGGTTGGCCGCGGCCGGGTCGCGGGCCGCCGTCTCCGTGCCCGTGACCGCACCTGCGGGCGACGCGTTGCCTCTCGAGCTTCCCGGGGTGGACGTGGCGGCGGGGAGACGCCGGTTCCAGGGCCGGGAGGCCGTGTACCTGCGCCTGCTGCGGCAGTTCCACCGCGACTACGACGGCTTCGGGTTCGACCTCGCGGACCCGGCCTGCGTGCGGCACGTGCACGCGCTGCGGGGCGTGGCCGCGAACCTGGGGCTGGCCGGCGTTGCCGCGCGCGCCGGTGACCTGGAGCGGGCACTGGTCGGCGGCGGCGCGGCCGAGGCGATCCGCGACCGGCTCGCCGCCGCGCTCCGGGAGGTGCTGGCCGGCCTCGCGCCGTACGCCGCCGCAGACGACGTTCAGGCCGCGGCAAAAAGCGCCGGCGAGTGGGACCTCGGCGCCGCGCTGCCCCTGGTGCGGGAGCTGGCCCTGTGCCTGCAGCGGAACGACCTGCGGGCCACCGAGCTCGTGTCCGAGCTGCAGGCGCAGCTCGGCGGCAGCGCTCCCCCGTGGCTGGGCACGGTGGCCGGAGCCGTCGACGGCCTGGATTTCCCCGTGGCCCTGCAGGCGCTGCGGGCCCAGCGCGAGCTCGCCGCCGCCTTCGGCTGAGCGCTCAGGCCGGGGGCGACGGGCCCTCGACGAACACGGAGAAGCGCAGGTCGAGCGCGGGGAGGCCGTTCTCCGCGTTCACCTCGACGTACCAGTACGTCCGCTCGTGCCCGCTCGGCGAGCACGTCGCGGGAATCTCGATGGCGAACGGGAAGCGGCCGCCCTCGCCATCGCGCGGGTCGGCGGGAGCCGCGAACGCGAAGCCGCGCCAGAGGACCGGGTCCGCCTCGTCGGCCCCCGCGCTGCGCTGGCAGACGAGCGTGGCGCGGATGCGGTCCTCCGCGGCGGCCGGCGAGGGAAGGAGGATGGCGCCCACCAGGCGGCCGCCCGTGTGCAGCGAGCCGGCCAGCTCGAGCTGGGCGTCGGCGTAGCGCAGCCTCGTGCGCGTCGCGCGCACCGCGAGCGCCAGCGGCAACAGGCCGGGAGCGCTTGCGCAGCCGACCATCGGCACGTCCTGCGGCGCGAGGAAGGCCATGACGCCGACAGCGCCGAACCACAGCGCGCACAGCAGGTACAACCCCACCTCGCCGCTGGTTCCGCTGTCGGCGAAGATGCGGTGCCGCGTGTCGTCCGCAGCGGGCAGGGTCATGTCACCGCCCCCCGCGGTGTCGGCGAACGACCAGGCTTCGCGCCGCGCCTGCCGCTCAGCCCTGGGCCTTCTCCAGCTTGTCCACGAGGGCGACGTATTGCTTCTTGGCGTCGGCCTGCGAGACGCCCTTCTTCTTCGTCCAGGCGTCGAACTTGGCCCGGCCCTTCAGGTCGAGCATGCCGGGGCGGCTGCCGCTGACGTCGCCCTCCGTCGCCTGCTTGTAGAGCGAATACAGCTCGAGGAGCTGGTCGTTCGACGGCTTCTCGGTGAGCTTCTTGACCCGCTCCTGCGCGTCCTCGAACTTGTCGGCCTTGGCCTTGGCCATCGCGGTCTCCTTTTCTCGGGGCGAGAGGGCCGACTCTACCGCGGGTCGCGCCCGGGCGGGCATCCACGCGCAGAGTAAGCTGTCGCGCGCCGGCGTGCGGGGCGCGGAGGTGTCGCATGGAGATCCTGAGCGGAATGCTCTTCGGGTTCCTGGCCTGGTTCGTGGTCCGCCACGGGCTCGGCGGGTTCTACACCATCGGGCCCAACGAGCGCGCGGTGATCACCAGCTTCGGGCGCGCCGAGCGGGTGGGGGACTTCACCACCCTGCAGGACCCGGTTGCGCACCCGCTGCGGCCGGAGGAGCGCGAGCGCTACAGCTATCCCCAGGTGCGGGTGACCGGCCCCGGCGTGTACTGGAAGTTCCCGTGGCAACACGTGCACCGGGTGTCGGTGGCGACGGTCACGCTCTCGATCGCGCTCGATCCCGACGACGCGCACGCGAACCAGAACGGCCGCGTGCTGGAAGCGGTGACCAAGGACCAGCTGAACACCGGCCTCACCGGCCAGCTCCGCTACACCGTCTCCGAGCGCAACCTCTACGCCTACCTCTTCGGCGTGAAGAGCCCCGTCTCGCACGTGATGGGCTACTTCGTGTCGATCCTGCGCGACCGCATCGCGAACTTCGAGGCCCCGGCGCGCGCGGGCGCCGCCACCGACGACGCGGGCCTGGGCACGGCCCAGGGCATCTCCATCAACGACCTGCGCAAGAACCTGCGCGACCTCAACGAGCGCATGGACTCCGAGTGCGCGTCGGCCGCGGCCCGCTACGGGATCGCGCTCGACGCCGCGCTCATCACCGGGATCGATCCCCCGAACGAGATCGAGTCCGCGCTGGCCGCCATCAACACCGCGCACAACCAGGTGTCGAGCGAGATCAGCCTGGCCACCGCCGCCGCCGACCAGAAGATCGTGCAATCGCGGCGCGCGGTGGAGATCGAGACGCTCAACGCGCAGGCCGAGGTGCAGCCGCTCCTGGCCCTGGCCACGCAGCTGCGCGAGCTGCAGGCCCAGGGCACGGGCGCCCTCGCCGCCTACGTGCGCAACACCCGCCTGCGGCTGTTCACGCGCACGAAGACGCTCATCACCGTGGCCACCCCGGAGGTGCTCGGTTGACCTTCCTCGCCGCCGCCTTCTTCACCTTCGTGGCCTGCTTCGCCGCGGTGCCGCTCTTCCTCGTCTTCGTGCGCGTGCTGGGCATGTACGTGGTGGTGCACGAGCGCGAATGCGTGGTGTTCGAGCTGTTCGGCACGGTACGCGCCGTGATCGACGAGCCCGGCCTGCACTTCCCCTGGCTGCGCATGGGCCCGTTCGCGGCGCTGGTCCCGTTCCTGGGCCGCAAGCACAAGGTGGACCAGCGCCTCGACCAGACGTACCTGCGCAGCCAGCCCGTCAACTCGGAGGAGGGCGCGCCCATGGGCATCGGCGTCTGGTACGAGATGATCGTCAGCGACCCCGTCGCCTACCTCTACAAGAACGCGGACCCCCGCGGGTCCCTGCGCGCGAACGTCTCGAACGCCACCGTGCGCAGCCTCAGCAACATGAAGCTGGAGCGCATGATGGAGGACCGCCACGAGATGAGCCGCACCGTGCGCGAGGAGGTCTCGGCCAAGTCCCGGGAGTGGGGCTACAAGCTGGGCAGCGTGTACATCCGCAAGGTGCACTTCCGCGACCGCGGGATGATCCAGCAGATCGAGCAGAAGGTCGTGAACCGGCTGCGCCAGGTCACCGCGGCCATCCAGCAGGACGGAGCGAACCGGGTGAGCGTCATCCACTCCACCGCGGAGCGCGAGGCCGCCATCGAGTTCGCGAAGGCCGCGGCCATGCGCCCCCGCATCGTGGGCGCGGCCCTGGCCGACGTGGCCGCCACCCCGACCCTGGCCGACGCGCTCTTCCAGATCCTGGAGACGCAGCGCCTGCTGGAGAGCCCGCACCTCGAGGTCACGGTGATGCCCCCGGGCCAGGAGCTGATGACGCAGCTGATGGCGGCCCCGCGGAGCTGACGCGAGCGGCGTCGCGGTCGAGCGAACCTCCGGGTGCCCGCACACGTAGAGTCGAGGGATGACCCACAGCCGGCGGACGCTCTTCGAGTCCCGCGGGGTCGCGGTCGTCGACTTCCGCTGCCGCGCGCACGTGGAGCCCATCGGTCCCGAAGAGCCAAACGCCGCCCACAGCATCGTGTTCGTGCGCGGCGGCGTCTTCCGCCTCGCCCGGCGCGGCCGCTCGCTGCTCGCGGACTCGAGCCACGTCCTCTTCTTCAACGCGGGAGAGGAGCACCGCTACGCGCACCCGCTGCCGGGAGGCGACGCCTGCACCATCCTGGTGGTCGACGCCGCGCGCGCGCTGGAGCTGGCCGAGCGGCATTCCCCGCGGGACACGGATCGCCCGGAGTCGCCGTTCGGCCGGGCCGACGCGCTGAGCACCCCGGCGATGGCGCGCCGGCACTACGAGCTGCTGGCCCTCGTCGGCGCGGCGGCACCGGCGCTCGCCGTCGAGGACGCGGTGGCCGAGCTGGCCGACGCCGCGATGGCGGCGGCGCACTCCTCGCGGCGCCGCCCGGCGTCGCCGCGGCACCGCGAGCTGGTGGAGGCGGCGCGGCTCGCAATCCACGAGCACGACGCGTCACTTCCCAGCCTCGGCGAGCTGGCGGACCGGCTCGGCTGCTCGCCCTTCCACCTCTCGCGCACGTTCCACGCGACCGCCGGCGTGAGCCTGCGCGCGTACGCCCTGCGCCTGCGCGCCCGGCGCGCCGCCTGCGAGCTGGCGGCGGGGGCGGCCGACCTCACCCGCCTCGCGCTCGAGCTGGGCTACGCCGACCACAGCCATTTCACCAACGGCTTCCGCCAGGAATGGGGCGTGCCCCCGTCGCAGTTCCGGGCCCGGCACGCGCGCAACATCTTTCAAGCCAGGGGCAGGACCGGCATCTAGATTCCTCCTTGCGTCCGCACTGGGACGCGGGAGGCCACAGCAATGCCGGTCACGCGATCGTCGTCCGACGTCTCACTCATCCTCGAGCAGCTGCGCCAGCTCCACGACGGAGGGGCCTGGCATGGCCCGTCCGTGGCCGAGGCCCTCGACGGCGTCACCGCCGCCGACGCGCTGCGTCGCCCGCTGGGCGCCGCCCACTCGATCTGGGAGCTCGTCGAGCACCTGCGCATCACCAACGAGGCCGCGCGCCGCGGCCTCTGCGGAGACGTGTCGCCCGGCGAGCCCGACTGGCCGGCGGTCGGCGACAGCAGCGAGGCCGTGTGGCAACAGACCCTCGCGCGCCTGCGCGACAGCCAGCGCACGCTGCGCGAGGCGGTGGGGAGAATCGCGAACGACCACGTCCACCGCGACATCCCGGGCAAGACGCACTCGTATTTCCACGAAGTCCTCGGGCTCGGCCATCACGACGCGTACCACTCCGGCCAGATCTCGCTCCTGAAGAAGGGGCCGGGTGCCATGGCAACGCTGGCGGCGGCAGGTCGCGCGTCCGACATCCCGGAGGCCGCCGACGCCTACGGCTGGCTGGTGGGGAGCTGGGAGCTGGACGTCCTGCACTACTTTGCGGACCTCCGCGGGCAGGGCCTGAAGGCGCAGGCCCACTTCGCCTGGGTGCTCGAGGGCCGCGCCATCCAGGACGTCTGGACCGCCCCGCCCGCCGCGCGTGAAAGCGGCGTGCGCATGCTGGGCACCACGCTCCGGGTGTGGGACCCGGCACTGCAGGCGTGGAGGATCACCTGGATCAATCCGCTGACCGGCGCGCGCGCCGAGCTGGTGGGACGCCGGAGCGGGAAGGACGTGGTGCAGATCGGCACGAGCGCGGACGGCACTCCCATCCGGTGGTCGTTCACCGACATCGCCGCGGACTCGTTCCGCTGGACGGGCGAGTCGCTGGACGGCGACGGTCGCAGCTGGATCCTGCAGGGCGGGTTCCAGGCGCGCCGGCTCGGCTGAACGTCGCTGCGTCGGAGGGGGCCACGCACCGCACCCTCCGAGGCGGTGCGCGTCCGTCACCGGGCAAGGCGCGGAGGATCGCGGGTGTGACCGGCTGCGCCTCGCGGGGTGCGACCGCTTACGCCTCGCGGGCTGCGAGCAGGTCGCGCACGACCTCGCTGAAGGCGATGGGGGGCAGCCGGCCCCAGGGCGTGCGCGGCTCGGCCTCGTCTTCGCCACGATGCAGGGTCGCGCCCTCGAGCTTGCCCTCGCCGACGCCGACGTGCACGAAACCGGCGGCGCCGTCGGCCAGCACCACCCGGCGGGTCAGCTCGATGTCGTTCACCGACCACCCCCGGTGCTCGAGCGCGTAGTGCTGCTTGCGGGAGGTGGGCGCACCCTTCACCCGGTCGAGGCGCGAGGTGGCCGCCTCCTTCGCGGTGGGGAGGTAGACGCCGCGCGTCATCTGCTCGAAGGGCTGGACGATCTCGTAGTCGTCCAGCACGCGCTGCCACGCCATCCGCTCTGCCTCCGGCAGCGGCAGGGGGTGCGGGATCGTGATCTCGGCGTCCCCGCGGAGGTCGAATTGCGCGTCGTGCGCGTCGGCCAGGGAGTCGTCTTCGGCCACCCGGAAGCGGACGTCGCCGGCGCTCCACACGAGGCGGCGAGCCAGCGCACCCAGCAGCGGGTGCGCCAGCAGCGACCAGAACGCCGGTGCCCGCCACGTTGCGCCGCTGCACATGGCTGTCTCCAGCCGGCGGGACTCGCGGCGCGCGGTGCGCTCGACGTCCTTGCGCAGGGCCTCCCAGCGGCCCTGGGCCGCAGCCAGCGCTGCCTGGTTGCCGTCGCTCGGCGCGGGCAGGCGGGTGCAACGCGCGCCGGCCTCGTCGGTGACGCGCGGGCGCAGGTCGGGCGCAAAGCCCACGCGCACGCGGCGGCCGCCGTATTCGAGCGGCAACGTGCGCGCGGCGTCGAGACCGTAGGTGGGCACGACCGTGTCCAGGAGCTCGTCCCAGCGGAGCGCGGCCTGCGCTGCAGCCGCCACCAGCGCGGCGCGCGCCTTGTCGCGCTGGGCCTCGTCCCTGTTCTCCCGCCACTCCGTCACCAGGTGGGCGAACGCCGTGGGCGATCCCAGTCGGCCGAGCGCGCTGAACGCGAGGCCGACCCAGCGCTGGCGCCGGCGCATCTGCCACTGCGGCAGCACGCCGATCAGGCGCTGTTCGGCCCCGTCTCGCGCGAAGGCGAGCAGGGCGGTCACCGGCCGGTCGTCTTTCGCCGGCGGATCGGTGCGCTCCCAGAGGTCGAGGAGGCTCACGGCGAAAGCGCGGAGCGACTCCCCGGTGGCGATCTCCGCCAGCCGCGCGAGGCCTGGGGGCGGCGAGTCCACGCTGCCACTGCCGAGGATGCGCCCCAGGGCCGTGAGTGCGGCGTCCGGGAACGGCTCGCCGCTCTCGCGGAAGCACGGCCGCGCGAGTCGCGCCGGCTTCCAGTAGTCGGGCAGCACGATGCGCTCCGCAGCGGGCGGCAGCAGGTCGGCGGGAAGGCCGCCGAGGTCGGCGGGTGCCGCCGCGGGCCCGCCCACGTCGGCGAGCACCGCGGCCACCACGTCGCGCCGTCGTCCCGCCCTGGGCAGGGCCTTCCGCAGCCCGGCCGCGGCGAGGCCCGGGTGCCGGCGCAGGTACGCCTCCGCGATGGGCCCGAGGGGCTTGGCGCCCACGTGGGCGGCGGCCCAGGCCGCAACCTCGGCGCTCTCGATCAGGCACAGCACGCGCGCGGCCCTCTGCTTTCCGTCTTGCCGGGCCAGCACCCACTCCGTGAACCAACGCAGCGGCGCAACGGCCGCCGGACCGAGGCCGTCGAGCAGTGTGTGCAGGTGGTCCTGCCAGAGCGGGTGGTCAGAGCCCGCCATGCTGCGCTCGTTGCGGGCCAGGAGCCGCATCACCCGACCCACGTCGGTGAGCGAGGCCAGCAGGACCCAGTAGTCGCTGCGCCACGAGGTCTCGACGACGGCGTCGGCGTCCGCCTCGTGCCATGCGGTCTCGCCCGGAAAGGCGACGCCCAGCGTGCACCTCGCGCCGAGCTGCACCGGCACCGTGAGCGCATCGCGCACCTTCCGGGCGTGGTCGCGGGCGCGCGCGTAGACGTCGTCCGACGTGTGGGCGAGCTGCCGGCGCAGCTCGATCCAGCCCGCAGCGGCCCCGGGGAAACGGGCGGCGGTCTCCGGCTCAGGAACCGCGGCCGGCCGCGGCTCCCCGGTCAACGTGTGGCCCAGCACGTCGGCGGCGACGTCGGCACCGGCAGCCGCCGACCAGTACCGGACGGCCAGCTCCGCCGCGGGCCCCGGGTCGGGGAGTCTCCAATCGGCGACCAGCTGCAGGACCGCCGCTTCCACTCGGCGATCCAACGCCGAGGTCGGCTCGTCGCCGGCGTAGCGGGCCTTCGCCTTCGCGAACAGCGAGCGTTGGGTCGGCGTGGTCCCGCTCGGCGCCCGGGCCTGGCGCACCGCCTTCGCCAGCTCGCGGTAAAGCGCAGCACGATCGCCGGCCACGGGCGGGCCCTGGCCCCTGCGGGGCAACACGAGCTTGCGTGCCGCGGCGGTCCAGTGGACGCGGGTGTCAACCGTCATTTTCCGGACCGTACGACGGGACGTCCGTCCTGACAAGGTCCAGCGGGCCCTCTAAGCTGTGTCTGCCATGCGCCTGCCGCTCAGCCCCCGCACGGTCCCGCTGGAGCTTCCCGACCCGATCACGCGGCTCGTCGTGCTGGGTGATCCCCACGGCGACCTCGCGGCGCTCGACTCAGTGCTCGCGCGCGAGACCAGCCCGGCCACGGCGTTCGTGTCGGTGGGCGACAACGTGGGCTACGCCGACGGGCCCACGTCGTCCGAGCTGTGCCGCCGGCTCCAGGAGCACGGGATCCCCTCCGTCTACGGCAACCACGAAGCCTGGTTGGACGCGGACGGCAGGCTCGCGCTCGTCGTCGACCGGGACGCGCCGCGCCAGCTCACGCCCGAGGCCCGCGCGTGGTGTCGCGCTCTGCCGTTGCGGCTGCGCGTCCGCTTCGGTCAAGCACCCGACCTGCGCGTGGTCGTCGTGCACACGCTGATCGACGACCGGGGTCCGGAGTGGACCTTCATCACGAACGAAAATGCCGGGCTGGTGCCGGAGCTCGAGCACGTCGACCTCGTGCTGGCCGGCCACACCCACGGGCCGGCCATTCACGTCCTCGCCGCCGGATTGCCCGCGCGCACCCTGCGCCTCGCGCTCGACGCCGGCGCCTCGCTGCGCGTGCCCCTCGAGCCGGGCCGGCGCTACGTGGTCGACGCCGGCTCGCTCGCACGGCCGGGCCACCATCCGGCACCCGGTCGCTTCGACCTCGCGACGTATGCCGTGGTCGAGCTGCAGCCACTGGCCGTGAGCCTGCACGCCATCGCGAAAACGGCGGGCGCGCCGCACCCGCCGCGCAGTCCGTCATAGCGGCCGGGGCGCCAGGATGGCGCTGCTAAAATCGGCCCTATGAGCGAGCACCCTCTCGAGCGGATCCTGCACCAGCGCATCGCGATCATCGACGGTGCGATGGGCACCATGCTCCAGCGCCACCGGCTGCAGGAGCAGGACTACCGCGGCGAGCGCTTCAAAGACCACCCGATCGATCTCAAGAACAACGCCGAGGTCCTGTCCATCGTGCGCCCCGAGATCATCGAGGAGGTCCACCGCGCCTTCCTCGACGCCGGCGCCGACATCGTCGAGACCAACACGTTCACCGCCACCACCGTGGCCCAGGCCGACTTCGGGACCGAGCACCTCGTCCACGAGATCAACGTGGAGTCGGCGCGCATCGCGCGCCGCGCGGTGGAGGCCTACCTGCGCACGCACCCGGACAGCGGGCCGCGCTTCGTGGCCGGCTCCATCGGCCCCACCAACCGCCTGCTGTCGATGTCGCGGGACGTCAACGACCCCGGCGCGCGCTCGCTCACCTTCGCCCAGCTCGAGCAGGCCTACCACGAGCAGGTGGTGGGGCTGATCGAGGGCGGCGTCGACCTGCTGCTGCCCGAGACCAGCTTCGACACGCTGAACCTGAAGGCCTGCCTGTTCGCGATCCAGCGCTTCTTCGCCGAGGGCGGACGGAAGGTGCCGGTGCTCGCGTCCATCACCTTCACCCAGGTCGGCATGGAGCGCATGCTCACCGGGCAGACGGTGGAAGCGGCCTGGATCTCGCTCGCGCACGCGCCGCTCACCACGGTGGGCATCAACTGCGCGCTCGGCCCCCAGGAGATGACCAGTCACCTGGCCGAGCTGAGTCGCGTGGCCACGACCTGGGTGCACTGCTACCCGAATGCCGGCCTGCCCGACCCGCTGCTGCCCACGGGCTTTCCGGCCACGCCCGAGGACATGGCGCCCGTCATCGGCGACTGGGCGCGGAGCGGCTGGCTGAACATGGTCGGCGGATGTTGTGGCACCACGCCCGACCACATCCGCGCCATCGCGGACGCGGTGAAGGGCGTGGCCCCGCGCCAGCGGCCGGGCACCCGCGATCACCTCACCCGCTTCAGCGGCATCGACCCCCTGACCATCCGGCCCGACACCAACTTCGTCAACGTGGGCGAGCGCACCAACGTCACCGGCTCGCCCAAGTTCTCGCAGCTCATCCTGGCCGGCAAGTTCGAGCCCGCGGTGGAGATCGCGCGCCAGCAGGTGGCGAACGGCGCGCAGATCATCGACGTGAACATGGACGAGGGCATGCTCGACTCCGAGGAGGCGATGGTGCGCTTCCTCAACCTCATCGCGGCCGAGCCCGAGATCTCGCGGGTGCCGGTGATGGTCGACAGCTCGAAGTGGAGCGTGATCGAGGCCGGCCTGCAGTGCCTGCAGGGCAAGGGCATCGTCAACTCGATCTCGCTGAAGGCCGGCGAGGACGAGTTCAGGGAGCGGGCGCGCCAGATCCGCCGCTACGGCGCGGGTGTGGTGGTGATGGCCTTCGACGAGCAGGGCCAGGCCGACACCGTGGAGCGGAAGGTCGAGATCTGCACGCGCTCCTACCGCATCCTCACCGAGGAGGTCGGCTTCCCGCCCGAGGACATCATCTTCGACCCCAACGTGCTCACCGTGGCCACCGGGCTCGAGGAGCACGCGGAATACGGCATCAACTTCATCGAGGCCACGCGCCGCATCAAGGAGACGCTGCCGCACTGCAAGGTGTCGGGCGGCATCAGCAACGTGTCGTTCTCCTTCCGCGGCAACAACGCCGTGCGCGAGGCCATGCACGCGGCCTTCCTGTACCACGCGATCCGGGCCGGGCTCGACATGGGCATCGTCAACGCCGGCATGCTCGCGGTGTACGAGGAGATCCCGAAGGACCTGCTCGAGCGCGTGGAAGACGTCCTGCTGAACCGGCGCCCCGACGCCACCGAGCGCCTGCTCGCGTTCGCCGACTCCGTGAAGCAGGCGGGCAAGGTCACGGTGAAGGACGACGCCTGGCGGCAGGGCACGATCGAGGAGCGCATCACCCACGCGCTGGTGAAGGGCATCGCCGACTTCGCCGAGGTGGACGCCGAGGAGGCGCGCCTGAAATACGGCACGCCGCTCGCGGTCATCGAGGGCCCGCTCATGGCCGGGATGAACGTGGTGGGCGACCTCTTCGGCTCCGGCAAGATGTTCCTGCCCCAGGTGGTGAAGAGCGCCCGCGTGATGAAGAAGGCGGTGGCCTGGCTGCAGCCCTTCCTGGAGGCGGAGAAGAAAGAGGGGCAGAAGCCGGCCGCGCGCATCCTGATGGCGACGGTGAAGGGCGACGTCCACGACATCGGCAAGAACATCGTGGGCGTGGTGCTGGCCTGCAACAACTACGAGGTCATCGACCTCGGGGTGATGGTGTCGTGCGACACCATCCTGCGCACCGCGCGCGAGAAGCAGGTGGACGTCATCGGCCTCTCCGGGCTGATCACGCCGTCGCTGGAGGAGATGACGTTCGTCGCCCGCCAGATGAAGCGCGAGGGCTTCACGCTGCCCTTGCTCATCGGCGGCGCCACCACCAGCAAGGCCCACACCGCCGTGAAGATCGCGCCGCACTACGACGGGCCCGTGCTGCACGTGCTCGACGCCTCGCGCGCGGTGGGTGTCGTGAGCCAGCTCGTGAGCGAGGAGCAGGCCGCCGGTTTCGTGGCCGAGCAGCGCGCGGAGCAGGAGCGGCTGCGCGCGCAGCACAAGGCGGGCCGGGGCGAGCGCCCGCTCCTGAGCCTGGCCGACGCCCGCCGCCGCAAGCCGCAGCTCGACTGGAAGGCCTACGAGCCGGCGCGGCCCTCGTTCGCGGGCGTGCGCACGCTGGACCCGGTGCCGCTCGCAGAGCTTGTCCCCTACATCGACTGGTCGCCGTTCTTCAGCGCCTGGGAGCTCGTCGGCACCTACCCGAAGATCTTCGAGAACAAGGACTACGGCAGCAAGGCCCGCGAGCTGTTCGACGACGCGCAGAAGCTGCTGGCGCGCATCGTCGACGGCGGGCTGCTCACCGCGAAGGCGACCTACGGCTTCTTCCCGGCCAACAGCTCCGGCGACGACATCGAGATCTACGCGGACGAGCAGTGCCACGGCCTCGTGGCCACGTTCCACACCCTGCGCCAGCAGGCGGACAAGGGACCGGGGGAGCCCGACGTGGCGCTCGCCGACTACATCGCGCCCCGCGCGAGCGGCAAGCTCGACTGGCTGGGCGCATTCGTGGTGACGACCGGGCACGGCATCGAGAAGCTGCTGGCGGAGTTCGCCGCCGACCACGACGACTACAGCAGCATCATGACCAAGGCGCTGGCCGATCGGCTTGCGGAAGCGCTGGCCGAGCGCGTGCACCATCTCGCCCGCATCGAGTGGGGCTACGGCCGCGACGAGGGCCTCACCCACGAGGACTTCGTGCGCGAGAAGTACCGGGGCATCCGGCCGGCACCCGGCTATCCCGCCTGTCCCGACCACACCGAGAAGCGAAAGCTGTTCGACCTGCTCGGCGCGGAGAAGACCACCGGCGTCACCCTCACCGAGAGCTTCGCCATGATGCCGGCGAGCTCGGTCTCCGGCTTCTACCTGGCGCACCCCGAGGCTCGCTACTTCTCGGTGGGCCGCATCGGCCGCGACCAGGTGGTCGACTACCACCGGCGCAAGGGCATGGCCGTGGGCGAGGTGGAGCGCTGGCTGGCTCCGAACCTCGGCTACGACCCCGCCGACGTCGAAGACGCGGTGCCCGTAGCCGGCTGACGCGCTCGTGCGCGACGACGACGCGGACGGCGAGCCGCCGGTGCCCGACGTGATCGAGCTCCCCATCGACGGCGGGGAGCTCGATCTCCATGCCTTCGCGCCCCGCGACGTGCCCTCCGTGGTCGCAGACTTCGTGGAGGCCTGCCGCGCCCGCGGCATCCTCCGCCTGCGCATCGTGCACGGGCGGGGGACGGGCACGCAGCGCGCGATCGTGCGCGGTGTCCTCGCCCGTCTTCCTGGCGTCCTCGCGGTCGCCGACGCCCCTCCGCACGAGGGCGGCTGGGGTGCCGCCATCGTGGTCCTCGACCCTCCGCCCGTAGACTGAGCGGGCGCTTTTCCCGCATCGCCGCCCCGCGAAAAAATAGGGCCCGCACCGGGTGGGCGAACGGGCCGGGGCAAAGAGGCGAAAGTGCAAAAACACCCGGGAAAACCGCAGGATTTTGCACCTTGACGCCGGGGGGCGGTGGCTCTAGATTCGTCCTCGCTCCAACGCTCCAGCGGATCTGGGTGCGGCAAGGAACGGACAGCCTCCAACCCGAGCCGCGGGCGAAGGTGGAGGAAGGGCAACCGGCGACCGTGGTCGCCGGCGAGCTGGTCAACCGGAGGACGTCCCCCTGATGCGGAACCTGACGTTCGGAATCCTCGAGAACGGACTCGGCAAGAACAGCCGGATCCTCATGCTGTACTCGTTCGAAACGGAATCGCAGATGTCCCGCTCGGGCATCCTGCACTACCACCTCGGCGAAGCACGCTTCATGGGCCCGCGTCAGGACCGCGCGCTCACCAGCGCCGCCCTCGAGTACCTCTCGAAGAGCGGCCATCTGCCGGAAGCGCCTTCGCAGCAGTGATCACGCCCGCCTGAGCGCAGGCGCGACACCACCCGGAACACGACGTCCGAAAGCCGAAAGAGGGGGCCCCGTGGCCCCCTCGCCTGCGTCCACGGTCCGACGGGACTGCGCCGCCCACCCGCGGCCGGTGGTTCCCGGCCCGCGTGGTAGGATCATCGCTTTCGTTTGGCGGAGGGAGGAGTCCTCGCTCCGCGGGAAGGACAGCATGCCATCGTCGTCACAGGGGCGCCAGATCGCGCCCGCGTCGGGAAAGCTGGGAATCCTCCTGCCGGGCATGGGCGCCGTGGCCACCACGTTCGTGGCCGGCGTGCACGCCATCCGCACCGGCCTCAGCAAGCCCATCGGCAGCCTGACCCAGACCGGAACCGTCCGGCTCGGCAAGCGCACCGACGCCCGCAACCCCCGCATCAACGAGTTCGTGTCCCTGGCCAGCCTCGACGACATCGTGTTCGGCGGCTGGGACATCTACAACGACAACGCCTGGGAGGCCGCGAAGAACGCCGGGGTGCTCAGCAACGAGCACCTGGCCGAGCTGAAGCCCTTCCTGGAGACGGTGAAGCCGTGGCCCGCGGTGTTCGACCCCGTCTACGTGAAGAAGCTCCACGGCGAGAACGTCAAGAAGGGCAAGAGCAAGCGCGACCTGGCCGACCAGGTCTCCGAAGACATCGCGCGCTTCAAGCGCGACAACGGCCTCGCACGCCTGGTCATGGTGTGGTGCGGCTCCACCGAGGTCTACCGCCAGGCCGGCGAGGTGCACGAGACCCTGGCCAACTTCGAGAAGGGCCTCGACGAGAGCCACCCCGACATCCTGCCCTCCATGATCTACGCCTACGCGGCGATCAAGGCCGGCATCCCGTACTGCAACGGCGCGCCCAACCTGTCCGGCGACTTCCCGGCCATGCTGGAGCTCGCGAAGAAGAGCGGCTCGCCGATCAGCGGCAAGGACTTCAAGACTGGCCAGACGCTGATGAAGACGATCCTGGCTCCCGGCTTCAAGGCCCGCCTGCTGGGCATGAACGGCTGGTACTCCACCAACATCCTCGGCAACCGCGACGGCGAGGTGCTGGACGACCCGGAGTCGTTCAAGAGCAAGGAAGTCAGCAAGCTCGGCGTGCTCGAGCACATCCTGCAGCCGCACCTCTACCCCGAGCTCTACGGGAAGATCCACCACGTGGTGCGCATCAACTACTACCCTCCGCGCGGCGACAACAAGGAGGGCTGGGACAACATCGACATCTTCGGGTGGATGGGCTACCCGATGCAGATCAAGGTCGACTTCCTGTGCCGGGACTCGATCCTGGCCGCGCCGCTGGTGCTCGACCTCGCGCTCTTCTCGGACCTGGCCAGCCGCGCCGGCATGAGCGGGATCCAGGAGTGGCTCTCGTTCTACTACAAGAGCCCGCAGACCGCGCCCGGCCTCTACCCGGAGCACGACCTGTTCATCCAGCTGATGAAGCTGAAGAACACGCTGCGCCACCTGCGCGGCGAAGAGCTGATCACGCACCTCGGCACCGAGTATTACGATTAGGCTGCGCGCCGGGCGCGCGCCGCTACCGGGGGGTGCCGCGTGGCACCCCCCGATCCATTCACAGCCGCGCAGATGGGGGAGAGCATGACCGCACTCACGGTCGGCGTTCGTCTGAAGGAGATCGTCACCCGGGACATGACGTATTCGAACTGCTCGGTGCTGCACTCCGACAACATCGGCCTCGTGTTCGAGGTGCAGCGCACCGTCTCCGAGGGCGGCACCATCGAGACCGTGATCAGCCAGGTGCTCGTGCCCTGGGTGAACATCCACCACGTGCTCCTGGTCGAGGAACGGACCTGAGTTGAGCTGGGGGGCGCGGTTGCGCCGCGCCCCCCAGGCCCCCCGTTCGCTCCGGCGGCGGAGCCGCCTCCGCTCACCTGCGGCCTGTTTCTCGGGCGGCCTTCCATACTTTCATCCCGTCCGGCCTCGGGGATTCCCCGAGGGATCCTCGGGGTCGTCCCGCGGCCAGGCCGCCCGGTAGCGTCCCCATCCCGCGGTTCGCATCTCCCCGATTTCGGCGCCTCGAGCAACGGCGCATATTCGACCTCGTAGAAAGAGGTCGCCATGAGCTCGAGCAGCCAGGTCGTGCCGTACTTCGAGGGTTGGGGCCGCACGCGGCCCGCCGGCCGTCCGCAGCGCGAGGACGTGTTCGCGCGGCTCGCCGCCCGCAGCCGCGCCGAACGGGCCGCCCGCGAGCCCCAGGAGGGCCCGCGCGCGCTCGTCGACGCCATGCTGGCCGCCGTCCTGACCTTCGGCCCCGACGGACGCGTGCTGAGCGCGAATCGCGCCGCCGAGCAGATGTTCGGCGGCGGCCGCCGCGAGCTCCTCGGCACGCCCGGCCACCAGCTGTTCCTGGCCACCTGCTCGGACACGGACATGGCCGACTGCCTGGACGCGCCCTCCTGTGCCCACGGCGCCGACGTCCTCTCCCTCCCCGGCAACCGCGTCACCCACCGCACGGGCGTGCGCAGGAACGGGGAGCAGTTCCCGGTGGAGCTGTCGCTCTTCGACTTCCAGGCCGGGGGCGAGCGGCACGTCGGGGCCAGCGTCCGCGACCTGTCCGGCGTGCGCCAGGCCGAGGACACGAAGAAGCAGTTGGTGTCGACGGTGAGCCACGAGCTGCGCACGCCGCTGACGTCGATCCGCGGCTCGCTGGGCCTGCTGGCTTCGGGGCTGCTGGGCCCGCTGCCGGAAGAGGCCCGCGACATCGTGGCCGTGGCCGATCGCAACTGCGTGCGGCTGCTGGGCCTGCTCAACGACATCCTCGACTTCGAGCGCCTGGAGCACGGTCGGATGGAGCTCACGGTCGCCCCCACCCCGGTGGCGGACGCGGTGCGGCGCTCGGAAGAAGCAGTGCGGGCCATGGCGGACGACAAGGGGATCGAGCTGCGGCTGTCCGCCTCCGACGGCACGGTGATGGCCGATGGCGACCGCCTGGTGCAGGTGCTGGTGAACCTGCTCTCGAACGCGATCAAGTTCTCGGCTCGCGGGGGAGTGGTGCTGCTGGCCGTGCAGCCGCACGCAGGCCGCGTGCTCTTCAGCGTGGCCGACCACGGCCGCGGCATCCCTGCCCACCTGCAGGAAGCCGTGTTCGACCCCTTCCGGCAGGTGGAAGCGGCCGATGCCAGGAACCACGGCGGGAGCGGGCTCGGCCTCGCGATCAGCCGGGCCCTGGTGCAGCAGCAGGCCGGCCAGATCGGGGTCGAGAGCCTGGAGGGCAGCGGCAGCACGTTCTGGGTCGACCTGCCCGCCGCTGCAGCCTGATCCCGGGCTGCCGCTCGGGCCCGGGACCAGGGCTCACTCCGGCATGGGGATGGGGAACGGAGGCACCCAGCGCACGTCCCAGCCCCGGCTGAACAGCGTGCGCAGGTGGCGGCCGTCGTCGACCCGCACCTCCTGCACGTCGACGGTGAGGCGCTCGCCGCCGCCCTCGCGTCCGGCCGGGGTGCGGAAGACCACGCTCACCCGCTGCTCCTCGGGCGTGCACACACCGGCCGGCTGCGTGTTCGCGAGCCAGGACGTGCTGAGGAACGGCTGGAGGCAGTGGTCCCGGTGCCCGGAGTCGTCGAACTCCAGCTCCAGCGTGTAGCGCGCGCCGGTGACCATGGGCAGGTCGAGGGTGTCGTGCAGCACGAGGTCGCGGGCGTGCTCGCGGCAGACCTCGCAGCCGGGATCGCCCTCCCAGAGCCGCGCGTGCTCGATGCGGTCCGGCTCGGTGCAGGCGGCGAGCGCCGCCACCGCACCCAGGAGCAGCGCGCCGCGCAGCCAGGCGCCCGGCGTCCCCAACAGTCGTCGACCTCGGCCGGTCATCGTCACCTCCGCCCCATCTCCAGGAGCAGCGCCACCAGTGTCTTGCCCTCGCGCACGTCGCCGCTCGCAATCATGGACTGCACGGCGTCCCGCGTGAAGGTGGCGATCTCGATCCGCTCCTCCGGCTCCGGCCGCGGCGGCACCTGCCGCAGGCCGGTGGCCCGGAAGATCGTCATGCGCTCGTCGCAGAAGCCGGGTGTCGTGTAGAAGAAGCTGATCGGCTCCAGCCGCTCGGCCACGAGCCCGGCTTCCTCCTCCAGCTCCCGGCGCGCGCCGGTCTCCGGCGACTCGCCGCCGTCGAGACGGCCCGCGGGAAGCTCCCACAGGCGCTCGCGCACCGCGTAACGGTACTGCCGGACCAGCAGCATGCGGCCGTCGTCGAACACGGGCAGGACGGCCACGGAGCCGCTCTGGCGCACGATCTCGCGGGGCACCTCGTCCACTCCGCCCGGCTCCACCACCGAGTCGAGCTCGAGCGCGATCACGCGGCCGGTGAAGAGGCGCTGCGACGACACCACGCGCACGTCGTCGGCGGGCGCCGTCACCGCACCGGGTCCACGAGGTCGAGCACCACCGGCCGCGGACGCAGCAGGCCGATGCGCAGGCGCAGCGCCTCGATCTGCTGCTCCAGCGCCGGCCGCTGGCGTGCATCGGCCCGGGCGTGGCGGGCGAGGACGTCGGCCAGGTCGCGGCGCAGCTCGACCTCCTCGGGCACGTAGCCGGCGTTGCGCAGGATGCGCCAGGCGATGCGCTGGTCGGCGGGCACGGCCGCGTCCTCGTCGAGCGGCAGCGGCCGGCCGGCCCAGCCCGGGGCATCGAGGCTGCCCTCGGCCATGGCTTCCTCGATGCGGCGCTCCGCGATCCACTCCCACGCGCGCACGGGCCCCTCAGCGCTTGTCGACGAGCATGTTCATGCGCACGGACGCGAGCGTGCGCTGCCAGGCGTCGCGCGCGGCCCGCGGCTCGTAGCCGCCCCAGGGGGCGAGCGGGTTCGAGAAGGCGTGGCCGGCCTTCGGGTAGATCTTGATGTCGACCCGCTTGTCCGCCTTCTGCAGGGCGGCCTCGAACGCGCGCACCTCCTCCGGTGTCGGCGCGTCGTCTTCCATGCCGTAGTTGCCAAGGATGGGGGACTTGATGCGGGAGATCGCCTTCGGGTCCACCGGGGGCCGGCCGTCGTACGAGATCGCCGTCTCCAGGTCGAAGCCCTCCGCGGCCAGTGCCAGCACGTAGGTCCCGCCCAGCGAGAAGCCGAGCGCGCCCACCTTGCCCTTCTTGAGCCCCGGCCGCTGCTTCAGGAACTCCACCGCGGCCTTCAGGTCGCCGAGCACGCGGCCCCTCTCCAGGGTCGCGGCCATCTTCTGCCCGTCCTCCGCGGTCTCGAAGGTCTTGCCGCCGTAGAGGTCGATCGCGAGCACGATGAAGTCGCCGGAGAGAGCGCGCGCCTGCTTCAACGTCCAGCCGTCGAGGCCGAAGCGGTCGTGCACCACCAGGATGGCCGGGTACGGCGGCTTGCTGGTGGGGGTGAAGAGCACGCCGTGCCCGGTGCCGCCCGGTACAGGGAAGGTGACGGCATCTTCGGCGAGAGCGGCCCCGCCGACGAGGAGCAGGGCGCAGGCGATGAGCACGGGCTTCATGAAACCTCCGGGGGGTGCGACGCGACCCGCCATCCATCGATTTTCTCTCGAATCCGTCGCATCAGCCCCGCAGGGCCAGGAGCAGCGCCGCGAAGTCGGCGGGTAGCGGGCTCTCGAACTGCAGGCGCTGGCCCTGCGGATGGTCGAAGGCGAGGCGCGCGGCGTGCAGCGCGGGCCGCGGGAACGCGGCGATGGCGGCGCGCGCCGCGGCGCTCTGCGACGACGGCGTGCGGCGGCCGCCGTACACCTCGTCGCCCACGATCGGGTGCCGCGCCGAGGCCAGGTGCACGCGGATCTGGTGCGTGCGCCCGGTCTCGATGTGAACGGCCAGGAGCGAAGCACCGTCGAGCCGCTCCGCCACCGTGTAGCGCGTGCGCGCGGCCCGGCCCCGGGGCGCGCGCACGGACATGCGCTGCCGGTGCACGGGGTCACGGCCGATGGGCAGGTCGATGCGGCCGCTGGCCGGCACCGGCACACTGTGCACCACCGCCGCGTACTCCTTCTCCACCGTGCGCCCCGAGAACTGCGCGGCCAGCACGCGGTGGGTGGCGTCGTCCTTGGCCACCACCATGAGGCCGGACGTGTCGCGGTCGAGGCGGTGCACGATGCCCGGGCGCAGGGCGCCGCCGACACCTGAGAGGTCGCCCACGTGGTGGAGCAGCGCGTTGACCAGGGTGCCGGTGCCGTGGCCCGCGCCGGGGTGCACGACCAGGCCCGCCGGCTTGTCGACGACCAGCAGGTGCGCGTCCTGCCAGAGGATGGGGACCGCGATGTCCTCGGCCACCGGCACCGCGGGCTCCGGCGCCGGCACTTCAACCACGGCCACCTGCCCCTCGCGCACGCGCTCCGACGCGCGGGGCACGCGATCGCCGAGGCGCACCTGGCCGGCGTCGATGAGCGCCTGCAGGCGGGCCCGGCTCAGCTCGGGCAGCCGGCGGGCCAGCCACGCGTCGAGTCGCGTGCCGCCCTCGCCCGCGGCGACCGTGACCTCGAAGCGCTGCGCGCCCGTCATCGCCCGTTCAGGCGGCGGGCGGCGGAGTCGGGGGCGGCGGCGGCGGCGAGGACGGTCCGACCGGATGGTTGCGGTTCACGTAGGGCAGCAGCAGGGCCGAGCCCACCACCATCACCACCGCGATGAACTGCGACGTGGTCAGCACACCGCCGAACACCGTGCCCCGGGAGGCGTCGCCGCGGAAGAACTCGAGCCCGAAGCGCACGGCGCCGTAGATGGCGGCGTAGGCGAGGGTGACCTGCCCGTGGAAGCGCTTGCGCGGGGCCATCCACAGCAGGAGGCCGAAGATGGCCAGGCAGGCCAGCGACTCGTAGATCTGCGACGGGTGCAGCGGGGTGTCGAGCGGCGTGCCCACGGTGCGCGCCGCGTACTGGTCGCGGAACGTGATCGCCCACGGCACCTTCGTCGGCTTGCCGTGGCAGCAGCCCGCGGCGAGACAGCCCAGGCGGCCGATGGCCTGCCCGATGGCGACACCCGGCGCCAGCACGTCCGCGGTGCGCCAGCCGTCGAGCCCGTGCCGGCGCGCGTACCACCAGGCCACCGGCAGCGCGGCCACCAGGCCGCCGTAGAAGACGCCGCCGCTCTGGAGCAGGCCCCACACGTCGCTGAGGTGCTTCGAGTAGTACTCCCACTCCGTGATCAGCAGGAGGGCCTTGGCTCCGATCAGGCCGGCGATCAGCACGTAGACGGCCATGTCGCCGATGCGGTCGCTGTCGAGCCCCTGCTTGCGCGCCAGCCGCGACGCGACATACAGGCCGGCCAGGAACGCGATGGCCAGCAGCACGCCGTAGGTGTGCAGGGTCATCTGGGGGATGGCCTTGCCGAACAGGTCGAAGCCCGGAACGGAGAAAAGCTTGGGAAACACGATTTACTCGGTCCTTCCGGCCGCGGAGGGAGTGGCCCCGGCCCGCTCCTCGCCCGGCTCCGGGTTGAGCAGCATGTCGAGCAGCAGCAGGACGACCCCGATGGTGATGCAGGAATCGGCCAGGTTGAATGCGGGCCAGTGCCAGCGGCCCCAGGAGACGTCCAGGAAGTCGCGCACGTAGCCGAAGCGCGCGCGGTCGAACAGGTTGCCCACGGCGCCGCCCGCGATCAGCCCCAGCGCGGCCTGCGGCAGCCGGCTCTCGCCCGGCAGCTTCCAGGCGTAGGCCACGATCGCGCACAGCGCGAACAGGCTGAGCAGCGCGAAGAGCAGCGACTGGTAGGGCAGGTTCGCGTCGGCCAGCACGCTGAAGGCGCCGCCGCGGTTGTGGACGTAGGTCAGGGCCACGAAGCCGTCCACCACCGACCGGCTCTCGTAGAGCTCGAGGGAGCGCGCGACCAGCCCCTTGGTGATCTGGTCGGCGACGCTGACCGCGACCGCCAGCGCGGCCACCGTCGAGCGCGTGGCCGGCGACGTCATGCCCGCGTCTCCAGGGCCAGGGCACAGCGCGCGCACACGCCGGGGTGCACGGCCTGCGTGCCCACCGCCTCGGACCAGGTCCAGCAGCGCTCGCACTTGCGGCCGGGCGCGCGGGTGACCTCGACCTTGATCGGCCCCTCCGCCGCCTGCAGGGTCACGGCGCTGACGATGAACAGGTTCGCCAGGTTGCCCGGCGGCACGCCGCCCTCGGCCTCGTGGGCGCGCAGCTCGGCGAGCGTGGCTTCGGGCGCGGTGATGGTGACCTGCGCTTCGAGGCTGGCCGCGATGCGCTTGGCGGCGCGCTCTTCTTCCAGCGCCTTCATCACCACCGTGCGCACGTCCAGCAGGCGGCTCCAGCGCTCGATCACCGCGGCGTCTTCGGGCTCGGGCTCCGGGAAGGTCTCCAGGTGGACGGACGCGCTGCGCGCTCCCGGCAGGTACGACCACACCTCGTCGGTGGTGAAGGGCAGCACCGGCGCCAGCAGCCGGGTGAGGTCTTCGGCGATGCGGGCCATCACCGTCTGCGCCGAGCGGCGGCGCGGACCGTCGACGGGATCGCAATACAGCCGGTCCTTCAGCACGTCGAGGTAGAACGACGAGAGGTCCACCGCGCAGTACTGCAGGATCTGGTGGTACACGACGTGGAACTCGTAGGCGTCGTAACCCGCGCGCACGCGGCGCACCAGCTGCCGGTGCCGCTGCAGGGCGTAGCGGTCGATCGCTTCAAGCTTCTCCTCGGGCACCGCGTGGGTGGCGGCGTCGAAGTCGAACAGGTTCGAGAGCAGGTAGCGGCAGGTGTTGCGGAGCTTGCGGTAGGCCTCTGCGTTCCGCTTCAGCATCTCGTCCGAGAGGCTGATGTCCTCCCGGTAGTCGACCATGCTCACCCACAGGCGCAGCACCTCGGCGCCGTGGGTGGCCATCGACTTCTCGGCGTCCACGTAGTTGCCGAGGCTCTTCGACTGCTTGCGGCCCTTCTCGTCCACGATGAAGCCGTGGGTGATCACCTGTCGGTAGGGCGCGCCGCCGTGGGTGGCCACGCCGAGCAGCAGCGAGGAGTGGAACCAGCCGCGGTGCTGGTCGCTGCCTTCGAGGTAGACGTCCGCCGGCCAGCCGAGGCCCCGCGGCTCCAGCACCGCCGCGTGCGAGGAGCCGGAGTCGAACCACACGTCGAGGATGTCCTTCTCCTTGCTGAACGACGTCCCCGCGCACTTCGGGCAGGCAAAGCCCGGGGGCAGCAGCTGCTCCGCCGTGCGCTCGAACCACACGTCGGCGGATTCCGCCGCGAACTGGCCGGCCACGTGGCGCGCCACCTCGGGGGTGAGGATGGCCTCGTTGCAGCCCTGGCAGTAGAACGCAGGAATGGGCACGCCCCACAGGCGCTGGCGCGAGATGCACCAGTCGGGGCGGCCCTCGATCATGTTGTGGATGCGCTCCTCGCCCCAGGCCGGGAACCAGCGCACGCCCTTGATCGCGGTGAGCGCGCGGCCGCGCAGGTCTTCGCGGTCCATTCCGATGAACCACTGCTCGGTGGCGCGGAAGATGATCGGGTTCTTGCAGCGCCAGCACACCGGGTACGAGTGCTTCTCCTTGCCCGAGGAGAGCAGGCTGCCGCGCGCCTCGAGGAAGGCGACGATCTCGGGATTGGCCGTATTCGCGCGCCGCGGCGATCCCTCTTCGCCGGCTTTGGACGCTGACAGGTCGAGCACGCGCATGCCCGCGAAGTGCTCGATCTCCGGGGCCAGGAAGCCGGCCTCGTCCACCGGGCAGTAGATCTCGAGCCCGTAGCGCACGCCGGTGAGGTAGTCGTCCCAGCCGTGGCCGGGTGCCGTGTGCACGACGCCGGTGCCGGTGTCCATGGTGACGTAGTCGCCGAGGACGCCTGGCGAGTCACGGTCGATCCAGGGATGGCGGAAGCGCACGTGCTCGAGCTGCGCGCCCTTCACCAGGCCCAGCGGCTCGCCGAGCTTGCCGTCCAGGCGGTTCCAGCGCTCGGCCGCCTTCGTGCCCAGGGCCTGCGCCAGCAGCAGCACCTCGTCGCTGCCCTCCACCGGGAAGAACGCGTAGTCGGCGTCGGGGTGGAATGCCACCGCCAGGTTGGCGGGGAGCGTCCACGGCGTCGTCGTCCAGATCACCGCGGACACGCGGCCCGGCGGCACCGTCACCCCGGCCGCGGCCAGGCGCTCGCGCTCGCCGTCCGCGAGGGGGAAGCGCACGTCGATCGACGGCGACACGTGGTTCTCGTCGTATTCGACCTCGGCCTCGGCCAGCGCGGTGCGGCAGGAGATGCACCAGTGCACCGACTTCTTGGCCTTGTACACGAGGCCGGCCTGCACGCAGTCGGCGAGCTGGCCCACGATCGCGGCCTGGTAGCCGGGGTTCATGGTCAGGTAGGGCTCGTCCCACTCGCCCATGATGCCCAGGCGCTGGAAGCCCTTCCGCTGGATGCCCACGTATTTCTCGGCGTGCGCGCGGCAGGCCTTGCGGATGGCCACGGGCTCCATCTGCCGCTTCTTGCCGCCGAGCGCCTTGTCGACCTGCAGCTCGATGGGCAGCCCGTGGCAGTCCCAGCCCGGGATGTAGGGCGCGTCGAAGCCGGCCATGCTGCGGCTGCGCACCACGAGGTCTTTCAGCACCTTGTTGAGCACGGTGCCCATGTGGATCTCGCCGTTGGCGTAGGGCGGACCGTCGTGGAGCACGAACTTGCGCTTGCCGGCGCGGGCGGCGCGCAGCTGGCGGTAGATGCCCTTCTCGGCCCAGGCCTCGAGCCGGCGGGGCTCGGCCACGGCCAGGTTCGCCTTCATGGGGAAGTCGGTCCGGGGCAGGTTGACGGTCGACTTGAGGTCCAGGTCGCTCATGGCCGTGGAGGCCCGGCGTACGACGCATCCCGGAGGGCGCGGCGGGCGCGGGGCCCGTTGAAGGTCAGGGTGCTCCTCAGCGGGATCCCGGTGTCCGAGAATCGCCTCGTCGCGGGTTGCTGCGGTTTCCACGGCTCGCGCCTGTGCGCGAAAACCGAGGAGTGACCGCGAGATGAACACGCAAAGCTAACACGCGGCCTCGCCGCCGCCAAGCACGCGGGGGCTGCGTGCACACAGCGGCCGCATGGCGCGCTACCATGCGCGAGAAGCCGTCTCTACCCCGTGAGGAGGTCCCGCATGCTCCAGCGCCTGTGCCTCGTCGTCCTGCTCGCCGCGTCGGCCATGGCGTGCACCAAAGGCCGCGAGTGCGACACCTGCAGCTCCGACGAGGACTGCTCGGACGGCCGCCTGTGCGTCAACTTCCTCAACAGCGACGGAACGGTCAACAGCAAGCGCTGCGGGTCGGGCACCGGCTCCAGCACCTGCCGGGTGCGCTGAGGCTCAGGTCCGGGTCCAGGCCCCGTTGCCGGGGTGCTTGGTGTGCGTCCCCGAGAGCTCGACCGGCGGGCGCAGCGGCCCGAGCCGCGGTCCCGCCGCGCGCCGGCGCCGCCACAGCGCGAGGCCGCCCTCGGCCAGCCCGGCGCCCACGAGGCCGGTGAAGGCCGTGACCACCGGCCAGAAGACGAGCTGCGGCACCACCGCCAGGTAGAGGAGCTGGGCCGCGCTGCCGGGGATGAAGTCGAGCGTGGCCCCGCTCAGCGGGTTCTTCACCCGCACCAGCATCGACACGTCGTAGTGCGAGCCGAGGCCCTGGGTCGAGGCCAAGACCATCAAGGCCGCCACCGCCGCGCGCACCGCGAAGCCATAGGCCAGGAGCGCGCCGGCCAGGGAGCGCAGGCCGCGGCCCTCCTCGCGCAGGTTCACCGCGAAGAACGCGCCCACGGCAGGGGCGATCCAGGTGACGCCGGCCAGCATCGCCCACGCGTGGGGCGCCGCCACCTTCTCCAGGCAGAAGCGCAGCGCGGTGATTCCCAGGCTCAGCCCGGTGGCGGTGGCGAACCAGTGGTGCTGGAGGCGCTGCGCCCCGTCCTCGCCCGCGGCGAGACCGGCCGTGCCCAGGAGCAGGCAGACGCCGGTGAGCACGTAGTAGGGCAGGGAAGCGGAGGCCGAGGCCTGGTCCGTGACGTAGGTGGCTCCCACCAGGAAGGCGGCGGTGCTGGAGGCCTCCCGCGAGCCTTCGGCGCCCAGCGCCGAGATCAGGAACAGGAAGCCGGCGGCGCTGGTGAAGAGGGCCACCGCGCGGCGCCAGGCCGGAGGGAGCGCGCCCCACCAGAGGATGACCGAAGCGACCAGCGTCGCGAGCAGCCACACCCCGAGCATCGACGTCACCCGGGAAGCGAGGGGAGGCACCGGGGCAGTATACGCTCGGGCATTTTCCCGGGGGTCCGACCGGCGGGCTGAACCCGCCGGGGGAGGCTGCTACACTGGCCGCGGGAATCTGCGCGCGAGGCCCGCCACCGACGCCGGTGGCGATCCCGTCGGCGCGACCGTCTGGGCCGGCCGTTGCCGTGTGAGGATTGCAGGCCGTGAGCCACGAAACCGGAGCCTCCGGGCTCGACAGTGCGGTCTCCTGGGCCGGGTGGTGCTGCCCGTACTGTTCGGCTGGCCTCGAGGTGCGGCCGCACAGCCTGTTCTGCCCCGGCGAGGAGCGCACTTTCGCCACCCACCGCGGCGTGCACCGCCTGCTGCCCGCGGAGCGCCGCCGCGAGATCCTGCCCTTCGTCGAGCTCTACCAGCGCATGCGCCGGGACGAGGGCTGGCGGGCCGAGCGCAGCCTGCCCGACGTTCCCCCCGATCACCCGCAGGCCGAGATCTGGCAGGCGCGGAGCCGCCGCTTCCACCAGGGCCTGCAGGCGGTGGCCGCGCGCATGGCCGCCGGTCCCTGGCGGGTGCTGGAGGTGGGAGCCGGCTGCTGCTGGGCGGGCGCGCGCCTGATCGAGCACGGACACCGGGTGGCCGCGGTCGACGTGAGCATGGACGAAGACGACGGCCTTCTGGCCGCGGAACGCCTGCTCCCCGCGGGCAGCGCGCTGCCGCGGGCCGAGGCGGACATGGAGGCGCTGCCGCTGGAGCCGGGCCGCTTCGACCTCGTGCTGGCCTGCGCGTCCCTGCACTACGTCCCCCATCTCACGCGCACGCTGGTCGAGCTGCGCCGGGTCACGCGCCGCGGCGGCGCGCTGCTCGTGCTCGATTCCCCGGTCTACCGGCGGCGGGAGGACGGCGAGTCGATGGTGGCCGCGCGCATGCGCGACCAGTCGCGCCGCTACGGCGTGACCGTGCCGCGGGAGAGCCAGCCCGGCTACCTGGTGCTGGGCGAGCTGCCCGACCTGTTCTCCAGCGCGGGCTGGCGCCTCGACGTGATCGGCTGGCCGCAGCGCGGCCGCGAATGGGGCCGCGACCTGTTCGACCTCGCGCGCTGGGGCCGGCGCACCGCGCGCTTCCCGATCGTGGTGGGCACCCGCGAAGGCTGAGCCCTTCGCGAGACCGGGCTGGCCTGCGTGGGATGATGCCCGCATGACCGTCACTCCCGCGGCGCGCTCCTGAGGCCACCGAAGCCGCGCCGTCCCCCCGCGCCGGACCTGTCTTCGCCGCCCCGGCCCGGTCGCGGCCCCGGCGCCCTGGGCCGCCTGCGCGGCGAGACCCCGCACCGCGGAAGCGGCGAGCGCGCCGCCGGCGTCCACACCCCCGTCCTGCTGCTGCGCAACGGTGCCAGCGGGGACGTGGCCGTGGCCGACGGGCGCGTGCTGCGCGAGATCCCCGGCGACCGTCCGCTCTTCGCGGTCGACCTCGGCGGCCGCAGCCTGCAGGCGGCGCTGGTCAACGGGCACGACCACCTCGACACCGCCACCCTGCCCGCACTTGGCCGTCCGCCCTACGGCAACGCGTCCGACTGGACGCGCGACCTGGCGGCGGCCGCGGCGGATCCCGCGCTGCGTGCGGGGCTCGCTGTCCCGCTGGTCGATCGCCTGTTCCTGGGCGCGGTGCGCAACCTGCTCGGCGGCGCCGCCGCGGTGGCCCACCACGGCTCCTTCCACCGCGCGCTCGGCCGCGACGACTTCCCCCTGCGCGTGCTGGAGCGCTACGACTTCGCGCTGTCTCCGGCGCAGACGCCGGCGCTGCGCCGGAGCTACCGCACCACCGACCGCCGCATCCCCTGGCTGGTGCACGCGGCCGAGGGCACGGACGCAGCCGCGGCCGCCGAGATCGACGCGCTGGCTGCCGCGAACGTGTTGCGGCAGAACACGGTGGTGATGCACGGGATCGCGCTCTCTCCCGCCGACCTCGCGCGCATGGCCGCGGCGAAGGCGTGCCTCGTGTGGTCGCCCGAGGCCGATCGCCGGCTGTACGCGGCAACGGCGCCGGTGGCCGCAGCCCGCGCGGCGGGCGTGCGCGTGGGGCTCGGCACGGGCAGCGCCGCCACCGGAGCGCGCGATCCGCTGAGCACTCTCGCCGCGGCGCGCGCGGAGGGCGTGCTCGACGACGACGCGCTGCTGGCGATGGCGGCGGAAGGAACGGCCGAGGTCGTGCGGCTGCCGGTCGGCAGCACCGACGCGGGCGCGCCCGCCGACCTCCTCGTGGTGGGCTCGCGGGAGGGCCTGCTGCAGGGCCGGCGCGACGCCATCGACCTGCTGCTGTCGCGGGGCCGTCCGCTGCTCGGCGCCCCCGAGCTGATGGCGGTGCTGGCCCCGGACTCGCGCCCCTGTCGCGTCGACGGCGCGGAGCGGCGCCTCGACGCGGAGGTCGCGCGCCGACTCGCCGGACTGCTGCGCGCACATCCCGCGCTCCTGGCGCTCGGCTGGCTGCAAGGCGTCGCGCTGTCCTGAGCGCACGGCCCTCGCGGGCTCACGCCAGCGCGGCCTCGATGGCGAGGCGCATTCCCTCGGCCTTGTGCAGGGTCTCCTCGTATTCCGCGGCGGCCACCGAGTCGGCCACGATTCCGCCGCCGGCGCTGAACGACACCCGTCCTTCCTGCACCACCGCGCTGCGGATGAGGATGTTCGCGTCGAGCCGCCCGGACGGGGTGACGTAGAACAGCGCGCCGGTGTAGAACCCGCGGCGGCCGGGCTCCAGCGCCTCCAGGATGTCCATGCAGCGGAGCTTGGGCACGCCGGTGATGGTTCCGCCTGGAAAGAGCGCGAGCAGCGCGTCGAGCGGGTCGCGGCCGGGGGCGAGGCGCGCGCGCACGTTCGACACGATGTGGCGCACCTGCGCGTACTCCTCCACGATCATCAGCTCGTCGACGGCCACGCTGCCGATGGCGGCCACGCGGCCGAGGTCGTTGCGGGCGAGGTCGACCAGCATCAGGTGCTCCGCGCGCTCCTTCTCGCTCAGGATCAGCTCGCGGGCCAGCGCGCGGTCGCGCTCGGGATCGGGCGAGCGCGGCCGGGTGCCCGCGATGGGGCGGGTCACCGCGCGTCCCTCGTCCACCAGCAGCAGCCGCTCGGGCGACGCGGATACCACCTCCAGCGGGCCCGCGCGGAAGTAGCCGGCGAAAGGCGCCGGGCTGACCTGGCGCAGCGGGTGGTAGAGGTCGAGCCCGCGGCGCGGGAACGGGAGCGCGAAGCGCTGCGACAGGTTGGCCTGGTAGATGTCGCCGCGCCCGATGTGCTCCTGCACCCGCGCCACCAGCCGCGCGTGCTCGTCGCGGGTCATGTTCGAGAGCTCGCCGAGCCGCAGGGGCAGGGCTGGGGTGGGGTCGTCGCGGTCGCGGGGGCCGCGGATCGGCCAGAGCATGCCGTCGACGTCGGGCCCGGCAGACTGCACCCCGCGCGCCAGCAACCGTGGACCGGCAAAGACGGAGAGCCGGTCGACGGCCATCGCGACGAGCAGCGGCGTGCCCGGGGGCGCGCCTGCAGGCCGGGCCGCGTCGTAGGAGAGCACGCCGGCGACGGCGCCCTCTTCGGGCCAGCGGCCGGGTGGAAGCGCCGCCAGCCACTCGCGGATGATGGCGAAGGGGTCGGCGTTCGTCACCTGCACGCCCGCGCCGCTGGCCACGCGCACGCGCCCCGGCTCGGCCACGAGCAGGGCCCGCGGCGCGCGGGCCAGGATGCTCAGCTCGGCCAGCGGGCCCGGCCCGCAGGTGCTCTCGAAGAGCGCGCACGGACCCTCGGTCCGCAGCAGCTCCGCGTATGCGCCCGTCCCGCCGGTCACGGCCGCAGCATACGGCGGCGCGCTCCCGGGCGCCCCCGGGGCTGCGTGCTATATTCGGGCTCCCACGAACGAACCGGAGGACCGATGACGAGCGCACCCGCATCATCCCGGACGGCCCGCCGCTCCCCCGCGTCCCCGCAGCCCGGAGGCGGCCGTTGAACGACCTCGTGGAAGTGCTGGAGATGATGCTCCAGAACCGGGACAACGCGTCCAACCCCCGGGACCTCCTGCTCGACATGGGCGACCGCATCGTGCGCAGCCTCGTCGGCGTCTTCGGGGTGCAGCAGGACGAGGTGGCCATCCTCCTGCTCAGCACCGACAACAAGCACCTGCGCTTCGTGGCCCCGCGCCTGTTCGCCGACCTCGGCACCATCCCGGTGACCAAGCGCGACTCCATCGCGGTGAGCGTGCTGTCCAAGAAGGCGGGGGAGGCGGTCAACAACGTGCGCATGGTGAAGCACGTCGCCTTCTTCGAGAGCGTCAAGCTGCGCGACCGCGCGGTGCCCATCCAGAAGATGATCTCGGTGCCCATCATGGTGCGCGGCCAGGCCGTGGGCGCGGCGCAGATCAGCCGCAAGGGCGAGACCCCGCAGGAGGCCGGCCCGGACTTCAACGAGGGAGACGTGCGGCGCGCCGAGCAGGTCTTCGAGGTCGTGGGCCCGCTGCTCTTCCAGGCCCGGCCCGACAAGTTCTGACCGCCGCCAGCGGAAGCCGCGACCTCCAGCCCCACCGCCGCCCCCTGAGCGCGACAACGGAAGTCCGTGCGCAGGCGTAAGCTTGACGGCGAGGAGCGACCGTGGCCACGACAGGAGTGATCGAGGAGGTCGCGGCCGGGCAGGCGAGGGTTGCGCCCCTCAGCGTCGACCAGTACCACGCGATGCTGCAGGCCGGAATCCTGGCCGACGGCGATCCCATCGAGCTCATCGAGGGAGTGCTCGTCTTCAAGAACCGCGCGGCATCCGGAGAGGACGCGATGACCCACGGCGACGCGCACGCCTTCGCCGTGCAGACGCTGGTCCGGCTGCTCGTGCGCGCCCTGCCCGAGAACGTGGCAGCGCGGCCCCAGCTCCCCGTGGCACTTTCCCCTGACAGCGAGCCCGAGCCCGACGTCGTGGTGGCGCTGTCGTCGGAACGGCATCCGGTTCCCGCACAGGTGTTGCTCGCGGTGGAGGTCGCGGACAGCTCGCTGGCCTACGACCGACGCACCAAGCTGCGCATCTATGCGGCGGCCGGACTAGCGGTCTACTGGATCGTCGACATCCCGGAGCGACAGATCGAGGTGTACGAGCAACCGGTAGTGGCCGAAGGCCGGTACGGTGTTCGCCGCGACGTGAAGGCAGGCGAGGTCATGAGAGCCAATCTGGCCGGCACGGCGTTGCAGTTTGCCGTCGATCAGTTGCTCCTGCCCGCGCGCTGACTCCGAGCGCCGTCACTTCACGGCCACCACGATCATGTCCGCGCTCTCGTCGGTGCAGGACTCACCGGCCCAGTCGCCGTACGCGTCCACCTGCTTGAAGCCCACCGAGCGGCACAGCTCCACGAACTCGTCACGTCCGTAGACCCGCACGTCGTACTCGCGGGTGGCCGACGAGCCGTCGGCCTGCTCGATGGTCCAGCTCCCGTGCATGCGCTGCGTCTCCGGCTCGAAGCGCTCGCGGATGTGCAGCCGCCGGTCCCCCTTCAACGCCCGGGTATCCGTCATGGCGTAGGTGCCCGCGCGCACGCGGGCCACGTTGACGTCGGTGTGGAACAGGAACCGACCGCCCCGGCGCAGCGCGCGGTGGAAGCCGCGGAGGACGTCCACGTTCTCCGCGTCGGTGGCGAAGAAGCCGAAGGAGTAGAACATGTTGATGACGGCGTCGTAGGCGTCGCGGCAGTGCAGGTGCCGCATGTCGCCCCGCAGGAACGTCACGCCCGGCAGGGCGCCGGCGTCGCGGCGCGCCCGCTCGAGGTGCACGGGATTCAGGTCGACGCCGGTGACGCGCATGCCCGCCGCGGCCAGCCCGATGCTGTGGCGCCCGTAGCCGCAGGGTACGTCCAGGACATCGCTTCCCGGTGCGAGCTCCAGGCGCGCGCGGATGCCGGCGACCTCGGCCGCGGTGCGCTCGCCGAGCGTCATCTGCCGTCCTGGCAGGTACCCGTGGAGCGAGTCGTCCCCCTCGAGGTAGTGGACGCCGAAGAACTGCGCCTCGGGCGAGTACCACTCGGGCTGTGTGCTCATCTCGCTTCCTCCAGGATCTGCCGCAAGCCCGGGCCGAGCTCGACGCTGCTGGCGGTCTCCGCTTTCCAGAATGCGTGTGCCTCCGCAATGTCGATCCCGTAGCACCGCGGCCGCATCTGCTGGTAGCCGTCGCCCCACAGCGCGGCGATCTCCGGCGGCGGGATGGCCGGGCCGAGCTCGACGACGCTGTCCGGCCGCGCCTTCCGCATCCCGCTCAGCCGCGGCGCCACGTGGCGGCCCATGGTGACGAGGCCGAGCACCAGCCCGACGCCATCTGCATAGGCGAACGTGTGCTTCAACAGCTCGGGTACGAGCCCCCGGTGCTCCGCAGCCACGGCCAGGCACCCGAGCTCCGCGATCCGGGCACGGTCCCGAACGGCGCGCACCGACATCCACGCCTGCGCTGCGGCGGGGGCGAACAGCTCCGTGTGCAGCGGGGCGGCGGCGCTGCCGGGGGTCACGCCCACGGTGGCGAGCACGCGTGCTCCCTCGACCGCGGTGAGGAGCACCGGCGCGATGTACTTGCGGTCCAGCTCGGGGACCTGCATCTCCTCGCGGTACATGGCCTGAACGAACGCGCAGGCCTGGTCGTAGGCCAGGGGCTCCACGGACGCCCGCACCACCTCGAGCGTGATCGCGGACATCGTGGGTCTACCTGCGGGCGGTCTCGTCGCCGACCCGGATGCGGCCCGTCTCGTCCGTCCAGAAGCTGCGGCGTCCCCCTTCGGTGGCGACGAGCGCCAATCGCACGTGCTCGCGTGCGGCCTGCACGTCCAGGCGATACCCGGGCGGTGCCGGCGCCGCGGACGCGCCCGCGGCAGGCAGCAGCTCCGCCACGTCGGCGTAGCGCTGGTGCACGCGATGGAATGCCTGCTGGTCCGCGACCAGGCGGGACAGGACCGCGAGCGCCGGCTGCTCCGCCGGCTGCACGTCGGGTACCGCCGCCGCGCCGCCGTTGGCGCTCGCGGTCACGCGGGGGACGGTGGCGGCCGGCCGCGTCGGCTCCTCCGGCCGCGGCGGCGCCATCCACAGGAACAGGCCGCCCACCACGGTCATGGCCACGGTGATGCCGAGGAACACCTTGCCGCCCGAAGGTGGGGGCTCCCCCGAGGCCGGCACCGTCGCGGCGGGAGCGGGCGCGGCGGCCGGTGGGCCGGGAACGGGGCCCGAGCGCGGGCCCGCGTGCTCCACTCCGTCGCCGAGGAATGCCTGCAGCGCCTGCGCCAGCTCGCCCGCACTCTGCTGCCGGTGCTCGGGCGCCTTGGCCAGGCACTTCTCGATGACGGCCACCAGCGCCGGCGGCGTGTCGGGCGCCACGTCGGCCAGGCCCGGCGGGTCCTCGGTGATGATCTTGAAGATGAGGCCGGTGATGTTGTCGCCGCGGAAGGCCTTCTTCCCCGACACCATCTCGTACAGCACGCAGCCCAGGGAGAACACGTCGCTGCGCCCGTCGAGCGCGTTGCCCCGCGCCTGCTCCGGGCTCATGTAGGCGGGCGTACCCAGCAGGTTGCCCGCGGCGTTGATGCTCTCCGTTCCGGCGGCGAGCTTGGCGATGCCGAAGTCGGTGACGCGCGCGCGGTCGTCACCCTCGACGAGCACGTTGGCGGGCTTGATGTCGCGGTGCACCACTCCGGCCTGGTGCGCAACGTCGAGCGCCTCTGCGATCTGGCGGCCCAGCCCCGCGGCCCGCGCCGCCGGCAGCGGACCCGCGGTGGCGAGCAGGCGGTCGAGGGGGACGCCGTCGACGAACTCCATGGCCAGGTACGAGGCGCCCTCGTCCTCGCCCACGTCGTAGATGGTGACGATGCCGGGGTGGCGCAGGCCGGCGGCGATCCGGGCCTCGCGGTGGAAGCGCGCCACCAGGTCGGAGAGCGCGCTGCCGCTGGCCGCGAGCCCGTCGAGGCGGATGGTCTTCAGCGCCACCGGCCGGCCCAGCACGCGGTCATGGGCCTTGTACACGGTCCCGAAGGCCCCGGAGCCGAGCCGCTCGATCACGTCGTAGCGGCCACCGACGAGCGTCGGCCCGCTGTCCCGCCCCGCTGGGCCAGGGGGGTTCATCCGGGCGGCCAGCCGAGCCTGCGCCCTCCGAGCAGATGCAGATGGATGTGGTAGACGCTGTAGCCGGCGTCGTCGCCGCAGTTGAACACCAGGCGGAACCCGCCGGCGTCGACGCCCTGCTCGCGCGCGAGGTCGCGCGCGGTGCGGGCCAGGCGGCCCACCAGCGCGTCGTCGCTGGGTGCGAGGTCGAGCAGGCTCGTGACGTGCCGCTTCGGGATCACCAGCAGGTGCACCGGAGCCTGGGGCTGGATGTCGTGGAAGGCGAGCACCTCGTCGTCCTGGAAGACGATCCGCGAAGGGATGCGCCCCGCCACGATCTCGCAGAAAAGGCAGGCCATGAGGTCGAGTCTACATCCTCTGCCCGCGGCCCCGGCGCGCCTTGCGGCCTGCTCCGCGCGCGCTCAGCGCCCGGGCAGGCGGCGGTCCAGCTCGGCCAGCAGCTCGCGGATGTTGCGGGCGTTCTGGCCGAAGTCCCACTGTCCCACCCGCGACTTCGAGTGCACGCTGACGCGGGTGCGGCCGCCCTCCGCTTTCAGGTGCACGGTGACGTCGTCCTGGAACTTCAGGAGCGGCGTGCTGGCCACGAGCTGCACCGCGGTGCCGCCCGGACCGCGCCCGGAGTTCTTCCACTCCAGGCGGGGGATCGCGGCCACCGCCGCGCGCAGCGCCTCTTCCACCGCGGCCGGGCTCGCCTTGTAGACGTGCGGCTGGAGGTCCGCGTATTCCGGAGTGCGCCCGGTCTCGACCTCGTTGATGCGCGGCCACGCGGTGGCGGCGGCCACGGCCAGCGCGATCAAGACGACCACCAGCAGCTTCCTCATGATGGCTCCTCGCTCTGCACCATGGTCATGCGCGCGCCGGGGCCAGGGCCAGCGCCTTCTTCGTGAGCGACGAGAGCGCGATGCCCGGGAGGTCGGCGCGCGCCGTCCAGCGGAAGGGCCCCGCGGGAAGAGGCGCGGCCAGCCGGGCCCGGCAGACGGCGACCCGGATGCGCCGGAAGGTGATGGCGTGCCGCACCTCGCCCAGCGGCTGCAGGTGGCTGAGGCGCAGGCCGTGGCGCTCGGCGAGCTCGGCCACGAGGTCGGCCCCGCCGTCGAGGCCGGTCTGGGGCAGCTCCCACATGCCGCCCATGAGCGGGCCGGGAGCGCGTTGCACGAGCAGCAGCCGGCCGTCCTCCTCGACCACGGCCAGCGACACCGCGACGTCGACGGTGGCCCGGCGGCGGGGCGGTGCCGGCCAGGCCTCGGGCGTGCCGGCTGCCCGTGCCGCGCAGCCGGCCGCGAGCGGGCACTCCGGGCAGCGCGGCGCGCGCGGCGTGCACACGGTGGCGCCCAGCTCCATGAGGGCCTGGTTCCAGTCACCGGGACGCGCGTGATCGAGGGCGCCGTCGGCCAGCTGCTGCCAGTCCCGTCCGCTCGCCTCGGCTCGTGCGTGCACGCGGGCGAGCACGCGGCGCACGTTGCCGTCCACCACCGCCGCGGCCACGCCGTGGGCGATGGAGAGCACGGCCCGCGCCGTGTAGGGACCGACGCCGGGCACCGCGAGCGCCTCCTCCAGCGTGCGCGGGAACTGGCCGCCGTGGTGCAGGGCGAGGTGCCGCGCGCCCCGGTGCAGGTTGCGCGCGCGGTGGTAATAGCCGAGGCCGGACCAGGCGGCCAGCACCGCCGGCTCCTCCGCGTCGGCGAGCGCGGTGGCGGTGGGGAAGAGGGCCAGGAAGGCCTCGTAGCGGGGCGCGGCCACGGCCACCGTGGTCTGCTGCAGCATCACCTCCGACACCCAGATGCGATAGGAGTCGGAGGTGCGCCGCCAGGGCAGGTCGCGCCGGCGCGCGTCGTACCAGGCCAGCAGCCGCGCGCCCCGATCTGCGCGCGCGGTCAGAACTCCATGTCGCTCGCGCGGTCCTTGGCCTCCGCGCTGCGTCCCACCCGCTCGATGTCGGCGCCCAGGCCGCGCAGCTTCTCGTCGATGCGGTAGTAGCCGCGGTCGAGGTGGTAGATGCGGTCGATCATGGTCTCCCCGCGTGCGGCGAGGGCGGCGATGACCAGCGAGGCCGACGCGCGCAGGTCGGTGGCCATGACCTCGGCGCCGGTGAGCGCCGTGGGCCCGGTGACCTGGGCCGTGCGCCCGTCGATGCGGATCAGCGCGCCCATGCGCTGCAGCTCCGCCACGTGCATGTAGCGGTTCTCGAAGATCGACTCGGTGATCACGCTGACCCCGTTGGCCTGCGTGGCCAGCGCCATGTACTGGGCCTGCATGTCGGTGGGGAACCCGGGATGGGGCAGGGTGTTCACGTTGGCGGGCCCGATCACCCGCGGCGCGCGCACGCGCAGGTTGTCCGGGCCCTCCTCGATGCGGATGCCGGTCTCCCGGAACTTCTCGATCACCGCGCGCAGGTGGCCGGGGTAGCAGTTCTGGATCTCGATCTCGCCGCCGGCCATGGCGCAGGCTGCGATGTAGGTGCCGGTCTCGATGCGGTCCGGGATCACCGCGTGCTCGGCGCCGGTGAGGCGGTCGACGCCCTCGATGCGGATGGTCGGCCCTCCCGCGCCCTGGATGCGCGCGCCCATCTTCACCAGGAGGTCGGCGAGGTCGACGATCTCCGGCTCCTGCGCCGCGTTGCGCAGCACGGTCTCGCCCTCGGCCAGGGTGGCCGCCATCATCACGTTCTCGGTGCCGGTGACGGTGACCAGGTCGAAGTAGATGTCGGCGCCCTTCAGCCGCTTGGCCGTGGCCTCCACGTACCCGTGCTCGACCTTGATCGCGGCTCCCATCTTCTCCAGGGCGACGAGGTGCAGGTTGATCGGGCGGTCGCCGATCGCGCAGCCGCCGGGCAGCGACACCCGCGCGCGGCCCGCGCGCGCGAGCAGCGGCCCCAGCACGAGCACCGAGGCGCGCATGGTGCGCACGATGTCGTAGGTCGCTTCCACCGACGACAGGTCGCGCGCGCACAGCTCGACCTCGCCGCCGACGCGGAACTCGACCGTGACGCCCATGCCGCTGAGCACGCGGCCCATGGTGCGGATGTCCTTCACCTCGGGCACGTTGGTCAGCTTGACGGGCTGGTCGCTGAGCAGCGCCGCGCACACGTCGGGCAGTGACGCGTTCTTGGCTCCGGAGATGCGGACGGTCCCTTCGAGGGGCTTTCCACCGACGACGCGAATTCGTTCCATTGATTTCAAGTCTACCCGGACCCGCGGTGGGCGCCGTCGTTCAGGAGCGGCGCGCGACGACGGTGCGGGGAATGCCGGCAAGGTCTTGCACGACGCGCACGTCGCCAAGGCCGGCGGCGACACACATCCGGGCGACCGCGGCGGCCTGTCCGGCCCCCACCTCGAGCACGACGACCTGCGCCTGCATGTCGGCGGCCTGCCCGATCAGGCGCGCGTACAGCGCAAGAGGGCCCTCGGGCGGAACCAGGGCCAGGCGCGGCTCGTGGTCACGGACCTCGGGAGCAAGGGCGCCAACATCGTCAGCCTCGATGTAGGGAGGGTTGCTGATGACGAGAGCAGGCCGCAGGTGCGAAACGGGAGCCAGCAGGTCGCCCACGTGGAAGACCACCCGCGAGAGCTGCAGGAGGCGGGCATTCTCGCGCGCGACCGCCAGCGCGGCGGGCGAGAGGTCGACGGCGTGAACCTCGGCGTCGGGCCGCTCCGAGGCCAGCGAAAGAGCGATGCAACCACTGCCCGTCCCGACGTCGACGATCACCGGTGAAGCAACGCCGCCCAGAGCGTGAAGCGCGGCTTCCACGGCAATCTCGGTCTCCGGCCGAGGAACGAGAACATCCGGCGTAACCACGAACTCGTGGCGCCAGAAAGCCTGCACGCCGGTGAGATGCTGAAGCGGCCGCCGAGAGGCGCGTGAAGCGACGAGGGCGTCGAAGGCGGCCAGGGCGGCGGAGGGCAGCTCCTCGCCCCCGGAGGTGACGACGCGAGCCCGATCCCACCCCATCAAGTGCCGGAGCAGCAGCTCGGCATCCCAGGCCGCCGATTCCACCCCGGCGGCAGCCAGCAGCGCGGAAGCGGACTGCAGCGCGCCCGATACAGTCATGGCCGTAGCCGCGGCGGCAGCCGGCAGCCGGCTCGAGCATCGCGGTCGGTGAGCAGGGCCCCGCAGTCCCGTGGCTTCCAGGGGCCCTGCTCACCGACTGGGACGCGATGCTCGGGGGTCCAAGGGGCGGAGCCCCTTGACTCAACGACGGCAGCCCGAGCCACAGCTGTGGCCGTGGCTGTAGGCAGGGAGCAGGCTCGAGCATCGCGGTCGGTGAGCGGGGCCCCGCAATCCCGTGGCTTCCAGGGGCCCTGCTCACCGACTGGAACGCGATGCTCGGGGGTCCAAGGGGCGGAGCCCCTTGACTCAACGAAGGCAGCCCGAGCAGCCAGCCGTGGCCAAGTGCGGTCGGTAGGTAGCAGCGGGTGTCGCTCACCGACTGGAACGCGATGCTCGGGGGTCCAAGGGGCGGAGCCCCTTGACTCAACGACGGCAGCCCGAGCCACAGCTGTGGCCGTGGCTGTAGGCAGGGAGCCGGCTCGAGCATCGCGGTCGGTGAGCAGGGCCCCGCAGTCCCGTGGCTTCCAGGGGCCCTGCTCACCGACTGGGACGCGATGCTCGGGGGTCCAAGGGGCGGAGCCCCTTGACTCAACGACGGCAGCCCGAGCCACAGCTGTGGCCGTGGCTGTAGGCAGGGAGCAGGCTCGAGCATCGCGGTCGGTGAGCAGGGCCCCGCA
>JADMIO011298025.1_pt1 | contig 39833 bp, 40 predicted proteins | sample 8958161 | NCBI WGS metagenome assembly JADMIO01 (sample SAMN16585339, study PRJNA669376) | soil metagenome | isolation source: Crop rotation soil | place: USA: Cullars Rotation, Alabama | collected 2011 | reverse complement strand
GCGACTTCAAGTCACGTGAATTCCAAGCTTCGGATCCCACTGTGCTGGAAAGGCAGCAAGAGCGTATGATTTCCCTTAGCCCACTGCGTTTGCGGGTGAGGCTATGGACAAAGTTGGCCAGCCCCGGAATCAGCTTCGGCCGGAATCACGTCTAATCCGCCTCCGTCATACTGCGTCCATCGCTTTTACCATCGCTGCTGCGGTCCTCTTGGCGGCCGTTTTCCTTTCCAACATCACTCCCCGTACAACATTCTTCCTGTTCGGGGCGTTTGGCGTGGGCATCGTCATCTTTGTTCTCTTGATGGCCTGGGTTTCGGGCCATCTGCGGCGTGAAGAACGAGTGACGAGTACCACACTGCAAACGCGGGAACAGGAATTTCAGCACATGGCGGACAACATCCAGGAGATCTTCTGGGTGATTGATGCGCAAACCAAACAAGTGCTCTACGTGAACAGCGCCTACGAAACTATTACCGGCAGAACTCGGGAATCTCTGACCGCCGATCCACTTTCATACACAAATGTGATCCATCCCGACGACCGGCAGATCGTCTTATCTAAGCTCGACTCAGCCACGCGTGACGGACAATTCGACGAGAGATTTCGCATCGTTACCTCCAGTGGCGCAATTCGCTGGGTCTGGTCACGCGGCTTTCCCGGTCGCGAATCTGACGGAAGAATTACTCGACTCGGTGGCACGGCTCTGGACATCACCGCGCTGAAGAGGGCCGAAGCTCAGGTCGAGGCCAACCTGGTAGTCGCGCAAACGGCGCGAACAGAAGCGGAGGCATTGAGCAAGGCAACTCTGGCCCTCACGCAGGATTTGCGCATGGATCATGTAATGGACGCCTTGCTGCGGTCGCTGGCGGAGCTGGTGCCGTTTACCTGCGCACGCGTATTTGTCCGCGATGGCGGGCCTCACGTGTTGGCACTGGGCGAGCGGTTCTTGCCCTCAAGGCCAAAGCCCGCGCGCGGTACTCCTCTGACTTTTAGCGCGGAAGAGTCGCCTTTTCTCCAGCGCATATTGAATGAAAGGCAAAGTGTCTTAATACCGGACAGTCGCCTTGAGCCGGATTGGCCTTCATTTAAAGGGCACTGCGAATTGCGCTCCTGGTTGAGCGTTCCGCTGGTCACTTCGAAAGAATACTTGGGCTTCCTCTCGGTCGGTCACGCGCAGCCCAACCAACTCACCACAGACCACCTTCGACAAGCGCAGCTTCTTGCCATTCCTGCCGCAGCCGCCATTCAGAATGCGCGTTTATTCGCTACCGCCGATATTTACGGTTCAGAGTTGGAAAAACGCTTGGCCGATCTACAGGCCGCGGAACGGGCCCTCACTCAATCGGAGACACAGCGCCGTGTGTCCGAAGAAAAATTCCAGAAGATATTCCACGCCAGCCCTATCCCGTTCTCTATCACCACTTTTGAGGAAGGCCGATTCCTGGAAGTGAACGCTGCCTTCGAGCGGCGGTACGGATACTTGCGTCAGGAGCTTATCGGCCACACCGTGCATGAACTCGGTTTTTGGTCGGACCGGAGAGACCGCGATTTCCTTCTCTCTCAACTTCGCGTAGGCCGACCCGCGCGTCAGGTGATCACACGGCTGCGCTGTAAGACTGGTGAAATCAAACTCACTTCCTATTCTGCGGACCGAATTCAATTCGATGGCAAGAGTTGCATCTTCGCTGTATCCGAGGACATGCTCGTCCAAGACCCCGGCACGCTGAATTGAGTCCTGCCGGATTTTGCCAACGTCCACGATTCCGACCGTAAAAAATAAATTGCAACATCTTTGCCCGGAAATGGGACAGGATGCTCACAACCCTTTTTGTGAGAAGTTGCTGTGCCAGCCGCAATCAGTAACCGCGTCAACATCGCGTCTCGTTCGGGGAAACTTCCGTCTGCCTCGCTCCGAGCTGCCAACCCGTTCGAATTTAAGACACCGAGATTTTTGTTGCTTCCGCTCTGTGCGACAGAGGGACTGGGCCTTGCCACAGCCTTTTTTCACCCTCATCACCGCAACTTTCCCCGGCCTCGTGAAAACGTTCCCTACAGAACGACCCGCACGAGGGTTTTCGCTGGGCCGAACGCGAATTTCAAAATCCACTCCTTTGTTTGGAAATGGTGCAGTATGTTGAATTTTGAAAAGACACGAAGAACTTTTCGTTGGTCGGGAGCAGTCCGGGATCTTGTCCGCGAGCAGCTTGCCAAAACTCAAGGGCAACGACTTGACCAACGCGACATGAGGACGGTGGTGACGAAGGTCGTCGAGCTCTCCGGGAATCCCCGGCGAGCGTGCTGGAGGTTTGTGCGCAACGCCGGCATTACCTCAAAGCGAAACTATCGACCTTGGACTAAGCCCGAACAGCAGAAGCTTCTTGACCTCATGGCTTTGCACAGCCTCGCCGAGGTCACCCTGTTGTTACGCCGCTCTGCAACCTCTATTCGAGCCATGCTCCACAGACTGGGAGCAAGCGCGCGCATGGGCGAAGATTGGTTTACCAAACACACTTTGGCCGAAGCGTTGCATGTTCGCACCGACGAAGTACAGAGGTGGATAGACCGCGGATGGCTGAAATCAAGAACCGTACCGACCAATGGCTTGAAACGAGAAGTAATTGATGCCGACGATTTTTGCCAATTCTGCAAAGCGCATCGCGCGGAAATCGTAGGCAGACGGTTGAACATGGAGCGGCTCACTTTTGTTCAGACTTTCGTTTTTCCTCCGAGCCATATGGAACTTCTAGCGGTTCGCGAAGCCAAAAAAGAACAAAACGCTTATGACCAGCAGACCCGCGAAGCCGCGACCGGCTCGTCTCAATGACTTGCCGAGGTTTCCTGGACCTAAGTCTGGCCTTCCCCTACCGTTTGAAGATCTCGTATGGCCGGTAAAAGATCGGTCGCCAGCCTGCTCTTGTCGATGCAACCGGCGGCGCCAGCCTCAAGCGAACGGGTAAGTATCTGTCGGGGATCGTGTTGACTGACAATTAGGATTTTGAGGTCCGGCAGTCTTTTCTTCAGGATGCTGGCCACTTGCAGACCGTTACCTCCGGGCATGCTCACGTCCAGCAAAATCACGTCCGGACGTAACTCGTAGGCTTTCTGGATTACGTCGCACGAATCTGAAGCTTCACCGCAAATTTCGAGATCGGGATCATGCGACAGAATGCCGACGATTCCTCGACGAACGGGTTCATTATCGTCTGCGACAAGAATTCTCATGAAAGAGGATTTTACCCCGAGGGTTAGCTGATCGCCTGCAGCTCGGCATTGGGCTCGTCTTCGGACTTCCCGGCTAGCGGGACAGGCATGGTCACGAAGATCCGGGTACCCTGCGCGCCGGACTCAATTTTCATCTCTCCGTCGAACTGCTGCAGGCGTTCTCGCATTCCGCGGATGCCAACGCCGGAACCACCCGATTGAATCTCGGCCAGGCGCTCGGGAGACATGCCGCGACCGGCGTCCTGAATATTTATGGTTACTCTGACCGGATCACGGTCCAGCTGGATGCTTGCCGTCTTGCTGCCGGAATGCCGGTGTATATTCGTCAAACACTCCTGCACAAGCCGGAACAGAGCCAGTTCCATGTCGCGTGGCAATCTGCCAAAGTGCTCGGAAATGGCGAGGTTAATTTCCAGCCCACTACGTTCCACCAGACCCTGGATGTACCAGGTTAGTGCTGAATGCAGGCCACTCTCGTCTAACAAAGGCGGGTGCAAAAGGTAAGAAGCGGTGCGAATTTCGCGATGGAGTTGTTGGACCATCTCCTGCGTCATTTCTGCATCGACAGAGAGCTCGGGTGCAATCCGGCCTGCCTTCTGCACCAGCTTCGCCAGGTTCATGCCCAGCACCGTAAGCGTTTGCCCCGCACTGTCGTGCAACTCGCGGGCTATGTGTCTGCGCTCCTCGTCCTGAGCTCGCAACAGACGCCACGAGAGCTGGCGAACCTGCTGTGATTGGCTCAACAGCTGAACGTTTCGCTCTTCCAGTTCACCCGTCCGCGCCTGCACCTCTGCTTCGAGTGATTCTGACAGCTTGCGGAACTGCTCCTCACCCTCCCTTAAGGCATCTTCCATTCTGCAACGCTCAATAAAATCCACCGCCTGCCGGATATAAAGGTTCAAGCGGTGCAATTCTTGCTCGCCGGGACGCCGGACCGAGCCGAAGTGGACTGAAACCATACCCACAGGATTTCCGTTCACGCCAATGAGAGGCGTTGAGGTCACGGCTCTAAAACCCGAATGCCGCGCGATGGCTCGTAAGGCCGAAAACGCTTCGTCGGTTTCAACGTCGTCAACCACGACCCTCTCGCCGCTCTGCAGAGCGCGGCCGCAAGCGGACTGGTCATCTGCCGTTACCTCGTGGAAAAAATCCAGAAACTCCTGGTCGAATCCGCGCTGCGCAGCGATCGTGAGCTTTCGTCGGTCTTTATTCAGCAGTTGGATGTTACCTTTATCCGCGGAAAGAAGCTCCATCGCCGCCGTGAGTATCTCATTGAGCCCTTCGTCAAGCGTCCGGGAACGCCACAGACGCCCGCTCCACTCATTGAGTCTCACCAGTGCATCGGCCTCGGCTCCTAGACGCAGATGGCTTTGCCGCAGAGCTTCCTGCGCCCGTTTGCTCTCGCTGATGTCCCGCGCCACTTTGGAAGCGCCGATCACATGCCCATGGCTGTCGTGGACGGGCGAAATGGTTAAGGACACATCAAGGGTGGATCCGTCCTTTCGCCGGCGGACAGTTTCAAAATGGTCGATAGGTTCACCCTTGCGTAATTTTCGAAGAATTTCTTCTTCTTCATTTCGTCTCTCCCAGGGGATGATGAGAGTAATGTGCTGTCCAATGGCCTCCTGGGCGGTGTAGCCGAAAATACGCTCCGCACTTTTGTTCCAGCTCTTGATGATTCCGTCTAGATCTTTGCTGATGATGGCATCGTCGGAAGACGCGACGATTGCCGCCACGTGGCCTGTCGCCTCCTCCGCCCGCTTGCGCTCGGTAATGTCGAGCAGCATATTGATCCCGCCAATGACCCGGCCATTGTGGTCCTTAATCGGTGTGGGAAAAGGGGTGAATGCGCGCCGGATTCCGTCCGGCCGCTCCACGATCGCCTCTACTCCGCGAATAACCCGGCCTTCTTTCAATGCAGTGGCCATTGGGCAGTCCTCAAGTGGCATAAACCGCCCGTCAGCATCAAGGAGCTTGCCGCTGACGCACCACCGGTCGATTCCGACCTGCGGAGTTCTGCCGGCAAATTCCTCTGCTGCGGGATTGAAATATGTCAGTCGTCCTTCTGCATCGGTGGTATAGACCGCTGCTGGCAACGCGTCCATCATTTCGCGGAACTCCCGCTCCCGTTTCTCCACTTCCTTGCGGGCGATTACCTGTTGGGTCACATCCACTGCGTGGATCAGAATTCCCTCGACTCGACCGCTGGCGTCGCGTATGGGCTGATATACAAAGTCGAAATAGACCTCCTCCGGCTTCCCGTTCGGACCTCGGTCAAGAACGACTTTTCTTGCCGTTGCCGTATAAGGAACTCCTCGCTGATATACCTCATCGAGCAATTCAAAAATTCCCTGTCCTTCCAGTTCCGGGAAAGCATCCCGCACGGTTCTTCCGACAAAATCCTCGATTTTTCCCCGGCCCGTAACCTCCAGGTAGTCATGATTGACGAATGCAAAAACATGCTCGGATCCGGTGAGCAGGCCGATTGCTGCGGGCGCCTGCATGAACAGCTCCTGCAAGCGGCCGCGCTCCTGCTCCGCTGCCGACCGGAGCCTGCGTTCCAGTTCCGCTGCTTCATGACGAAGCTTGGCCAAGGCCAGATGCGAGGCCACCCGTGCCAGCAGTTCTCGCGCCGAAAATGGTTTGACCAGATAATCGTCGGCCCCGGCCTTGAGGCCTTCGATCCGTGATTCTTCTCCCGCACGTGCGGAGAGCAGAATGAGTGGAGTGGTTTTGAGGGCTTCGTCAGCGCGCAGTCCGCGCAACAACGCAAATCCGTCGAGCCGCGGCATCATCACATCGGCTAGAACCAAATCCGGGGCCTGGTGACGTGCGGTCTCAAGCGCCGACTCGCCGTCCGTTACCGCTATAACTTCGTACTGTCCTTGCAGCAGGCGCTGCAGATAAGTGCGCATGTCCGCATTGTCATCGGCAATGAGAACACGCGGTCTCGCCGATGAAGGATCTTGTCGCACGTCCAGTGGAATCCGCGAGGGCATTGGGGGCAACAAATCTTTGTTATCGTCGCTGCTGGGTAACCAGCGCAATGCTTCCTGCACATACGCCTCTGCGGCCGTCCCGGTCACGATCGAGCCTCTGCTATTCAAGCGCTCGGCCGGAAGGTGGTCCTTGCCGAGGGGAATGTTGACGGTGAACTTGCTGCCGAGGCCTTCTGTGCTGCTGGCTTGGACGGTTCCACCGTGCAGTTTCGTCAATTCCTGGATGAGGGCCAAACCGATTCCAGTGCCTTCAAAAGTCCGCCCCTTCGCTCTTTTGACGCGATAAAAACGCTCGAATAAGTGGGGCAACTCGGCCTCTGGAATCCCCGTTCCCGTGTCTTTTACAGCAAGCTCTGCACAGCCATTCACTCTTCGAACCGAGACTTCAACCTCACCCACCAAGGTAAATTTGAGCGCGTTCGAAAGAAGATTGAATACGATCTTTTCCCACATCTCCGCGTCGACATACACCGGTTGACCGATTTCCTCGCAGCGCACGATCAATTTCAGCCCTGCGCGCTCAAAGGCCGAGTTGAACACGCTTGCCAGTTCCGACGTTAGCTTCGACAAGTCAGTGGGTTCGTAGCTCGCATCCATCCGTCCCGCTTCGATTCGGGAAAAATCAAGCAGGGTGTTGACCAATTTCAAAAGGCGGAGCGAATTGCGATACGCCAATTCAAGGCGTTCGTGCTGGTCAGGCTGCAATCGCTCGCGGTCGGACAACGCCTCTTCCAGCGGCGCCAGCATCAATGTGAGCGGAGTTCGAAACTCGTGGCTCACATTGCTGAAAAACAGGGTCTTCGCCCGGTCGAGTTCCGCAAGCGCCTGGGCCCGCTTACGCTCATCTTCATAGGCCCGCGCGTCCGCCACACTGCTCGCGATCTGCTTAGCTACCAATTGGAAAAATGTCCGATAGCTGTCATCCAGTTCCTTATGCGGGCTGACGCCTGCCACCATCACCCACGCAGGTTTCTCCGGCACAGGCTCACCGATCGGTAGCAGCATCAGGCTGTGGGAGGGCTCATCCCACGCGCCACATGGAACTGCCCTTGTCCAGTCTTCAAGATCGCTTACTTCCGATGTTTTTCGCAGTTCGGCCACCGATTTGACTTCTGCGCCAAGAGGCGAGTCGGTTTCCGCCAGCAGAGAACAAAATTCATCATCCGTTCGAAGGCCTGCCGTTCCGAGTACGCGAATATGCGGAGGTGAAACCTCGCACAAGATCGAAAATGGCAGGTCATGAGCGTTCTCGGCGAGCGTCTGGCTTGCGATGCGCCAGGCGTCGATTTCACTTTTTGCCTCTACAGACCGGGCAGCGAGATCACGCAGGGTCTTAAGTCGGCGCTCGCCAATGACTTTTTCTGTGGTCTCGATGACTGCGGTAAAGATTCCTCCCACCGCCCCTGTCTCTACGCGAATGGGACTGAATGAAAAGGAAAAATAACACTCCTCGGGATAGCCGCGGCGTTGCAGTAGAAGTCGGAGGTCATCTGACCAGGTTGCCTCACCCGACTTCACCACCCCGTCCAGCATGGGACCGATCGTCTCCCAAATCTCTGCCCAGCAATGGCGACAGGTTTGTCCCAAAGCCCACGGATGTTTGCTTCCCAAAATCGTCCGGTATGCGTCGTTGTAAAGGACAACGTACTCGGGACCCCAATACATCACGATGGGAAATCGAGACGCGAGACAAATGCTGATTGAGGTCTTCAGACTTTGCGGCCACAGGCTGATCGGTCCCAAAGGAGTTGTGGACCAATCCATAGAACGCATTCGTTCCGCCATTTCTCCCGGCCCGGCGAGAAAATCAATCGCGTCCCGTTCCTCACGCTTCTCCGGCTGGCTTTCCTGGTCCACCTTTGAGTTTGTAATCTTTGCAATCGCGCCGAAAAGCTCTTGGGCGACGTTCTCTTTGCAAATGTAGCCTTCAGCACCGGCCTCGGCGACCCGCGCGGAAATTGTCGTGGCATCGTTTTGACTAATGACGATGACCCTCGAATCCGGCGCTTTGCGACGAATGATTCTCGTGGCCTCGATTCCATCCATTACAGGCATGGATATATCCATCAGCACGACGGCCGGGCGCAGTTTCGTCGCCTTGTCAACGGCCTCCTGGCCATTCTCGGCTTCGCCACAAATAGTCCACTTGCCCTGCGATTCCAGAAGTGTCCGCAGGCTCGCCCGGAACCATTGGTGGTCGTCAGCAATCAGGATTTTCGGCTTGCGCATCTGCATATCCAACCGTTTACATTTGCGCGGCGGGCGCTCTTCAGCCATTCATCGGATAACGAACTCGAGGACAAGCCTCAGAATTATCCTTCGAGGGGTTTGAGCTGTCAATCGCCAACCGCCTACAGTCTTTCCTGTATGCACCGTGGCCTTCGCCCGTTGCGCTTTCTGGGCACGACCGGAATGCCGCGCGGTGTTTGAAACGGCTGGCATCGCCCATATTGGCCGCCAGCCGTGAAGTCATGCTGCCCACTGGGCGAGAAATTCGCCCAGCTTTGCTGTCGCCCTGAACTGCGGGATTGGCTCGAGCTTTTTGAACGCACTGGTGAAGGCGTTGGATAAGCTCCACATGGTCCGAGCGGAGAACTCGGGATACTCCGGCTCGAAATAGTGATGATGAACCTGCGGGAGCAGAGTCCGCGGTGCGTCCAGTTTTCCTTCCACGAACGCGGAGTAGAGAACCAGTTTTGCCTGATCGTCGCTGATCTGGGTGCTACGCCAGCTCTCAACCTGCCGCTGCATCGGCCCGAAGTTTCTCTGGATGCGGTCCACTCCTACTGCCAATGTGTCGATCAGGTTGAAACTCTTGCTGTGCTTGGCCAGCACCGGCGTAAATTCTCCGCTGAACGCCATGTTCGAGCATACGAAGACGCGGATGCCGGCTGTGAGTCCGAGACGCAGAGACTTGTCGTGTGAATTGCGGATGCCGATGGAAAATCTGCAGCCCTCCATTTGCGTTTCCAGATCAAGCACGCCAAACATCTTCATGCCATCAAATGAAACCGCGTATTCTTCATTCACCACGCCGATGTGTCGAAAGCTAAGGGTCTCGACTAGCGCTTCGACAATCTCGTGGTGAGGAATTGGTTTATGGGTTGATGTTGCTTCAGGTGCGGGAATTTGCGCCAGCGCCGTGCGCCCGATTTTGGGCAACGGGCCGGCAACAAGAGTTCCGGTGGTCATGGTTTTTCTCCTTAGGTTGTGGATTTGAGTAAAGCTGCGAACTACCAATTAAGCGGTCGAAACTACGGCCTGAAATACGGGTATGTCTGGCTGATTACAATGGATTGAAATGGTCAAACGCGCTCCTGCCAAACGTCGTCCGCGAAAAGCGAAACCCGGCACTAAGGGACTGGCGCCTGCTGAGTCGGTTCTGGAAAAACTCGAAGGGACTGCTGCTGAAATAGCAGCGAGAATCGACAAGGTCGGTGGACACCTAGTGGCTGCGTACAAAGAACCGCTTGCTGGTCATCCCGTGCTGCTGGCGATTCTTCCGGTCGATGCCATTGAGCCTACGCCTTTTCAACGAGACCTTTCCGACACCCACCACAAGCGGCTGGCAGATGTGATCAATAAGACAGGGCGTTATCTCGATCCGGTGATCGCCGTGACCGCGCCGAGGGATGGGTTTTGGACACCGAACGGCCGTCATCGTCTGGCAGCGATGCGTCGTCTCGGTGCTAAATCCATCGCGGCGCTGATTGTTGTGGATCGTGAAGTCGCATGGCAGATTCTCGCGCTTAATACGGAGAAGGCCCACAACCTCAAGGAGCGGGCGTTAGAAGTAGTGCGCATTTATCGTGGTCTGGTTGACGACGATGCCTCACGCCCTGAGGCTAATTTTTCCTTTTACCTCGAAGAGAGTGCACTGGTCACTCTCGGCGTGTGCTATGAACGGGTTCCACGCTTCGGTGGAGGAGCTTATCACTCCATTTTGCGACGCCTGGAAGATTTCTCCGACGAACCGCTGCGTTCCGCATTGAAGACCCACGAGAAGCATGCCACCGCCGTGCTTGAGTTGGAGGACAGGGTCAACGCAGTGGTGAAAAAACTCAAAGAACGTGGACTGGTGAGTCCTTACCTGCGCTCATTCGTAGTCGCAAGAATCAATCCTCTGCGCTGGATCAAGGGAGATTTGCCGACGTTCGCCGAGGTGTTCAAGACGATGCAGGAGCGCGCGGCGAAATTCAATGTGGAGAAGATTCGCCCTCAGGACCTCGCCGGTGCAGCTGGTCCGCCCGACGAACAGCCTTAATTTATTGGCTGGCTTTTAAAAACGAAAAGACATGGCCGCTCTAGTTAAAGTCGAACAGAGACGGCTGCTCGGGAATACTTGGCTGTGGGCGTTTCCCGCGTCGGTTCAGCGGTGCGGGTTGCTGCCCAAAGAGGAAGAGCGGAACAGGTTCGATCACTTCTTCAACGGATCCAGACGGAACCAGCTCGTCGCTAGAATCATCCGAACCGCGATGCGCGGCTGGAAACAACTTCTGGTGCTCCGCATTGAGTGCCCTCCACACCGCATCGGCGGTCTCTCCGATTCCATTACGTTCGACTAACTCTCGTGCCATAGCGGAGAGCATGTCGTCGTCTTCGTCCAGGCTTTGCAGTCCTTCGCCTGCGAACTTGCCTTCCATCGTGAGCGCAACCAGAAGCTTCTTTCCCATATGCCGCAAGCAGGCCGTTTGCATGGTTCCTTCCTGGCACATGTACTTCACCCGCACGGGCCACTTCTGCCCGATGCGCCACGATCTTCGGCTGGCTTGTCTCAGGGTGTGCAAGGAGTACCCCGACTCGTAAAAGATGATCGTTGGAAAATCCAGCAGGTCGAGTCCGGTCTCCACCAGCTTGGGGTGACCAATGACGACCTGAACTCCAGCTTTGACTTGTCTCGCGTACCAGGCTTCTCGTTTGGATGTGTCCACGCTGGCGCGCAGAACTGCGCTGCGAATCCCTTCGTTGCCGAGAATCCTTTGCAGACGTGCCGTGACGTCATGCTTGCGCGTGTAAACGGCAAACACTTGACAGCGTCTGCCTTGCGCCAGTTCCAGTTTGATCTCTTGGATGAGTCTTCGTTCCTTGGAATAGATCTTTTCTTCCGGGAGGTCTGCCGGTTCCGCGATGACAAACCTGACTTTGCGTTTCAGCTCTCCATCAAATTCCGTCCCATATAAGGTACCCAGGCCAAAAGGATGATCGGGATATAAGAGGAGTGTGTTCAGCATCGTGCTCAGCACAGATCGATTGCCTCGGTGCTTCTTCAAAGCTTCTCGGATGTCATCTTCGAGTTCCCGATACGCTTCCCGCATGTCGTCGTCCATGGGGATGCTGAGGTAGCTCTCCTCGTATGGCGGCAGTTCGTCCGAAATGTCTTCGAGGAAAACGAACGTGCACAGCTGCATCAGAAATTCGCCAAATAGAAGGGGAGATGCTCCTGGCTTCCGACGAACCACGGTTGTTGTTTTGGACTTTGAGCACCGGTTATCTTCGGGTTCTACTCTCGTGATGGTTTCAAGAACGCCATAGTCCTGGGTGAACGAACCTCTTCCGGTAGAACCCCATTCGTATCCGTGTTCCTTCATCTTTCCGGCTTCGAGCCGGAACAGAGTGTTGAATAGGTCATCTGCGAAACCGCCGAGTAGCGTGCCGGTCAGACCAACGATTCGATTGGCACAAGCCGCTAATGTCCCCAGCGCGTTGCCTTGTGCCGTGTCGCCTGCTAATTGATGAACTTCATCACAGATGGCGTAGTCGAACCATCCCGGCATATAGCGGCCGATGAATTCGATGGGGGCCATGCGCCGGATCTTGCCGGAGTCTGCCTGCCAGAGCGGGCTGTGTACTGGACGGCAGATCTTATCGCCGCGCTTTTCCACGATCTCTGACAGCTTGACGGAGTCGAAGTCGGAGGCAGTGAGCCGTCCCGATTCGACAATGACTGGCCTTCCCGTATCGGAGTTGACCACGCAACCCATGTAAGGGCCCGACTGAGGAAGTTGGTACGCATGGCGCCAGAAATATCCGAGCTTGGCGCGCTCGCGCCCCACGATGAACAGCGACGGCCTTCCGCATAAGGACATCCAGCGGTGCCGGGAACTCAAGGAATCTCTTCGCAGGCGCATCTCGCTGAGCGTGGTGTGCAGTCCTTCGCGGACAATCTCGCCTCTTCGCAGCCGGACTTCGTTGACACCGTGCGCCTTGTTTTCGTCTCCACCGTTGCGGAAGTCGTCGATGATGAAGACTCGGATATTTGGCAAAGTCAGAAATGCTTCGCGCGCCCACTTTTCAACCAAATGGGGCGGGACCATCGCAAGCGAGGTAAATGGTTCGCCTTCGCTGTGAACATGCATGCCTCCGAGCGAAATCAAAGTTTTTCCCGTACCGCACTCCGCGACCACCATGCCCGTACGCGCATACTCCCAGCGCTTTGCGAGACCCATGAAGGCGATGGCCTGCGCGGGAAACGGAGTTCGCAACAGCTCTTGAAGCCGCGGCGATACCGGATCGTCAAATTGGTGAAGCGCTGGATACTCTTGGAGAATTCGGTCTCCCAAAATCACAGCGTGGGAGCGCATGTAGTCGTAGATCGTACAAAGTTCGGGCATGGGATTTCCTTGTTTGTGCGGGGATTAAGAAAGGAGGGGATTAGAGGAAGTACTGGGCTCTAGGCAGACGGAAGGAAGATGTCTTTGAGATGGAAAGCCGGCCATCGAACAGGCCCAGTTTCACTAGGAAGTCTTACCGCATCACTCTCCACGCCCCAGCTGAGCCAGTCGAGGAGTTGTTCTTTGTTGGCTTTGACCACCGATGGATTGCAGCCTATTCCCAGAGCAGGATCGATCGCATGATGGATTCGCAATTCTTCAGCGAACCAGTCTGCCCACTCAGGCATTCCCGGAACCCCTTGCAGATGGGCGACTGCTGACCACACAAATTCGCGCTGTGAACTGGGCAACAATGTCCTGCCCGGAGTTGCTGTCGAGCTTCCCGAAGCCAATTCTTCGGACAGGCCAATCAAATGACGCAGCGGTTTCTTACGTCCGCTGACTTGGATTGAGCCTTTGTAAATCTGGGCGTTTCGTTCCAGGCACACGCGAACCGGTGGAACTCCCGGCCCTTCCACCATGAACCGGTCACCCAGCGAAATCGCCGCACTGACCGCAGCGATTTGTGTATCTCCTCCGACGACCGATATTAGGTGGGCCTTGGCTTGTCGAGGTGGGTCGGGCAACAACTCGCCGATGAATCGATCGAGCCGCAATTTGATATTGGTGGTGGTCTTCTCTGTCACCTTCACGTACGTGAGCCATCCAAAGCGTAGATGGGCATCCTTCATGTCTCCTCCTTCTTTTCATGGGTGAGGATCTGCGTCTTGCCGTTGGCAAACACCAGAGTCAACTCGTGAGAGAAACGTTCGCGGTCGTGAAGGATTTTGGTCCCGTCTTCTTCCTCTTCTTCCCAGTGATCGATGAACTTGATGGAGCGCCAGTGGGCAATGTGACGGTTCTCGTCTTCGCCGAAGACTCCATTCAGCATTCCCGCTGTGCACAACAATCCAACATGACCTCCGTGCAAGGGTGTGAGTGGTCGTCCTCTGGCATGTCCGACTTTCGGCAAGAGCACGCGGCCGGCCTGCCGGTACGCTGCCGACTCCAAAAGCAGGTCTTCGACTTCATCCAATGCAATGCCGGTATTGGTCAGAATCGCCGGGCCTGAACTCGGGATTTCGTATTTGACGGCAGGGCGATCTGTCAGCGGGGAAAGTTCTTTCTGAGTGGCGAGGCTCTCTAGAAAGCGCGTTTCGCGGATCAGGTCTGCATCGGAGTGTCGCGCATTTCGCTTTCTCCGGGTTGCGAGAATGACAATCTGCTGAAATCGAACCGACTCGGGGTGGGTGAGCCGTAAAACCTGGATATCTGTGAACTGTTCGGCCAACAATCTGGCACATTTCGATAATCGTGGCTGTGGAATGACGAAGATGAGGATCCCTGTCGGCTTGAGCCAGCGATACGTGTGTTCGAGAAACACGTATTCGAGCCTTTGGTTGCTGCTTTCTCCCCACTCCCAGTCATAAGGTGGGTTCAGATAAAGCAGGGACACGCTCTCTGCTGGACAGCGCACATCCGTAGTATTCGCATGCAGCGTCTCGATCCCCAAATCCCGCGATTGCTCCGACCGATGGGAATCGATCTCAATGCCGTAACGGTGGCAATGAACTTCTGCAAGCAGGGTTTTGAACGCCACTCCGTCGCCGACACAGGGATCAAGGGCGGAAAATCGGTTCGGAAAGATCAACCAGTCCTTGAGTCTCTTAGCCTCTTCAATCGGCAGCGGAAAGAATCCGAGCTTGGTCTGTCCTTGAGGACGCATGAAACCTCCTCATCGTCTTCTTCGTTTTTTTGTTGGTACGGGACTGAGTGAAATCGGCGTGCGTCGGAAATTTCTCGGAACTGTGTCAGGCGTGTTTTGCTAGGCGGTTTCTTCGATCTCGGATTCCATGGCCGCTACGGAAACCGTTCCTTCCGATTGCGGAGCCGAAGCCATCCAGCGAAACAGAAATGCGGCGCTCAGCCCGCCGACGAACTGGGCAGAGATGAACAACGGCACGTCTCCGGGGCGAATCCCCGCAAAGGTATCGGAAAGGCATCTTGCGATGGTGACCGCAGGATTGGCGAAGGAAGTCGACGCGGTGAACCAATAGGCGGCGGTGATGTAAGTCGCGACCGCGAACGGCACGGCGTTGGGGCGCTCTCGTGAGCAACCTTGAATCACTGCGACGAGGCCGAACGTCGCCACGCACTCGCTTAGGAATTGCGACGGCCCGCTGCGCGCGTGCTGTGAAAAGGAAATCGCTCGGAGCGCGAACATGGCATGCGCCAACAGCGTTCCTGCGATGCCGCCACAACACTGCGCCAGAACATAGCCGGTTACGTCCTGCCATAAAAATTTGCCGTTTATACACTCAACCACAGTTACCACTGGATTGAAGTGCGCCCCGGAGATCGGGCCGAAAGTCAGGATCAAGCTGACCAGGGCGGCCCCGGTCGCAACCGTATTCGCCAAAAGCGCGAGGGCAGCATTTCCACCAGACAAGCGGCCGGCCATGACGCCGGACCCCACTACGGCCGCAACCAGGAAACCCGTGCCGATAAATTCCGCAGCCAAGGCGCGACCGATCCGGGTTGTCATTGGCGACCAATCCTGTCGAGTTCCTGCTTGATCTTGAGTTTGTCGATGGTGCTCAGTGGAAGGCTTAGAAACAAGCTGATCCTGCGATCAAGTGTCGTAAAGGCATCCCGAAAGGCCCTTTTGATTTCCTCGGGGCTTCCCGAAACGGCGGCTGGATCTGCTATACCCCAATGCGCGGTCATAGGCTGCCCTGGCCAGATGGGACACACTTCGTTGGCGGCGTTGTCGCACACTGTAAACACAAAATCCAGTTTGGGTGCACCTGGCTGGGCGAATTCATCCCAACTCTTGCTGCGCAACTCTGCTGTCGGAATATGCGCTGCCTCAAGTTGGGCTAAGGCCTCGGGCCGGACTTTTCCTGTGGGATGACTCCCTGCGCTGTATGCCCTGAAAGTTGGCCGGCCTCGGAAGTTCAGCAACCCCTCGGCCAGGATGGAACGCGCCGAGTTTCCGGTGCACAAAAATAGAACGTTGTATGGCGGTGGCATGATGGTCTTTGGTGAATCCCTAGTTGCAGCAAGCCGGCGAACAGCAATCGGCTTTACTCGGTTTGACCGCCCGAACAAAGGCGCTTAGGAACTTTCCGTCGACCTCAGGCGCGATGGCGTCGGCATCGATGCCTTCGGCAGAAAGAAACTCGCGAGCGTCTTCTACCTTGTAGACGCGCGTAGGTTCGATCTCGATGGTTTCAAAGCCGGCAGCGGACAGTTTGCTTCGATAGTCATGTTCGTCCAGCGCTCCAGCCACACAACCCACCCACAGGAGGACGTTGCTCCGAATTTCTGGACGGATGTCACCGCGTGTGACTACATCCGAAACGGCGAATCGTCCGTTCGGCTTGAGCACGCGGAAAGGCTCGCGTAGCACTCGATCTTTATCGGCGGACAAATTGATTACACAGTTCGAGACAATCACATCGACAGAATTGTCGGGCAGAGGGATGCTTTCAATCTCGCCTTTGAGAAACTCCACGTTGGTCAAGCCAGACTTTTGTTTGTTCTCATTGGCCAGCGCCAACATCTCATCGGTCATATCCAAGCCATACGCTTTTCCCGTCGGCCCGACACGTTTTGCTGACAGCAGAACGTCAATGCCGCCACCAGAGCCAAGGTCCAGAACCGTCTCTCCCGCATTCAGTTTCGCGAGCGCTGTAGGATTGCCACAGCCTAATGAAGCGAGAAGCGCTTCTTCCGGCAGCTGTTGAATCTGGCTGAGGTCATACAGATTAGAAGTAATGGGATCGCATCCTGATGCACCGGCAGGCGATGCTCCACAGCAACTGCTTCCTCCGCTTTTCGCTCTGAGTGCGGCCTCACCATACTTTTCTTTGACAACGTCCTTCACGTTCGCGGTATCCACTGGTCCCTCCTATTTGCAAATCTGCGCAATGTCCCGTGGTTTAAGGGCCTTGTTTCGGGTACAGCATTCGGCATAGAGAAATTGCAGCAGTTCCTGCAAAGCTTCCGTATCAGCCGTATAGCGCAGGAACGTACTCTCGCGACGCACCTGAACCAGTCCCTCATTCCGCAGTTTGTCCAAATGGTGCGAAAGAGTCGAGTTGGGAATCTCAAGTTCTTCCTGGATTTCGCTGACTACCATTCCTTCCGGATGTGCGGACAATAGGAGTTGCACGATCCGTAATCTGGCTTCCGTTCCCATAGCGGAGAACATATCGGCGTATCGAAGCACTTGCTCCGAACTCTTCTTACTGGTTGCGCTCACGGGCATATTTCTATGTTTGCAGAAATATAGTTACAGGTCAAGGGTTTGCCGGCTTGGACCCCCAGTTCGGAAAAGGCTTCCGCGAACTCTCGCGGAAAATGCTGATGAGCCTGCGCATCATCTGGCGGCGGTCGTAAAGCCCTTCTACCAGTCGCTCTAAGCCTTCCCGGTCGCCTCCATACCACTCGTCCGGCATATTCACAAGGCATCCCCAGATGGCGTCGGAACTCATTTCTTCCGCTTTTGTGAGTGTGGGCTCAAATGATTCCCAGCCCGTCACGCCTTCGTAAACCACGTTGCTTGCGAATACTCCACGCAATGGATAATCAGGAAACGTCCACTCCCCGGCATTGAAGCAATAGCCCTGGTCAATGAACGTCGCTTCGTATTTGCGGCTTCGAGCAGACCTTTTGGAATAGACCGCTTGCCGCCCATCCGCATTGCACACCCACTTGTCCAAGACAAGAACACGTGCAAAATCGGCGACGTTGCTGACTTGCTTCAGGAGTTCCTGGGGCAGATAGTCCAGCGCCGCTCCCGGATCACCCGCATAACGCGAGCCCAGGTGCTTGCCACTCTGGCAAGCGATGTCGTGACCAGCAAGCCGGATCCGCAAATCAGGTGTGTGCTCGATCAGCCAATCTGAAACTGTAATAACTTCGACCCTCGGCATCGGCAAACCAAGCAACCGTCCAAGCCGCGTGGCGAGCATTTCGTTGGCAAGGACTCTCACATGTTGTGGATTGTTCTGAAATTTAGTGACGTACCAGTTCCCATCGCTTGCGTGGAGCAGATGAGCTTGAGCACCGCCTCGAAGCGGACGGAGGTGTTGCACCGCGGAGATGCACCTGGACATAGGCACCTCCGGAATCGTTTGGGTTGGTTGTTAGGGAATAAAGCCGGGATACGAAACCAAGAGCTTACTTAGATCGTTCTTCTGTAATCGCATCAATCCAGAGCCGCAAGGTGAGATCCTCGCGCTCCGGATTGCCGACCTGCCAGCGTAGTTCCTTCTGATATCGATCCTGTAATATTTCCAGATCGAAAGGAACCGCCCTCGCCAAGTGCTTCACGTCCTCCCGGTCACGTTCGATGTTTCGCTCCAGCTTCGATAATGCGAGATCATAAGGGTCAAGTGCCAATAGCCGCAGATGTTTGAACGTCTTAGGAAATATTTCAGTGAGCCGGTCTTCGTAGTTCTCTGGCACCTTGGCCACACCGACACGATCAAGATAGATTTTGTATTTCTTATGAAGAGGACTGCCACGCATTCCTCGTTCGAATATCGAGCGTCCGGCCGCGGATGGAGCGATTTCCAGGACGTCCAAGTCCCCCGTGGCGCGCGAAAAACCGTACACCAGGGTGACCACGAATCCGCCCATGCAATCCAGACGGACTTCTTCGTGCACCGCTGCGTCAAGCTCTCGAAGAAACGAGAGCCATGGTTCCGGGATGCCCTTATCACGGTTCGTAGGCAAGGACTTCCCCTGTCATATCTGTGAGCAGATTCCAGTGTTTTGCGGTAGTAGGCCGATGCTCACGGAGCCAGGCCTTTTCCGCCTGCGTCATCGCGTCATGGCAAAAAGTGTCCTCACGAACAAGCCGCGCCCGTTCCAAACCCTCAAGGCACTGGCTAAGTTTCTCCGTGCGGGAACTTTGGTTTTTCGTCACTGCAACTTCGCGCGCGAGGGAAACTGCGAACCCCAGGCGGTTTTGTCGGTCATGCAGCTTGGCATTTCCGACAAGCCAATCCCAATCCATTTCCGGATAGGTTAGCGCCACCCAAGGCAGGCCTTCCGCAACCCGGGCATCTAGATCGGGCTCGTTCAGCGCATCAAATAACAGCACCGCAGGGTTCACGCGAACCCTTTTCCTGAGATAGGAAAATCCGGGATAACCCAGTCCACCCAACTCGGCGCTGAAGTCATGCTTTCTTGGCGGCCGCTGGTTCATCTGGCTTCCCCCTGGCAATGGCAGCGCTGTAGGTGGGAGGTTGAGTTTTTTCAGCGCCTTGCGGACAAAGCCCGATGGAGGCACGCGGCGGCCGCGCTCTAGCATCGACAAATAAGCCTGCGTGACACCGAGCGCCTGGGCAGCCTCTTCCTGCGTCCAATGCTTGCCTTTTCGGGCTTGTTTCAGTGTTTTTCCATCCATCGCGGCACCCATTTCACACTGCGATTATAACATAGTTTGTTATATAGGAAGCCGTCGGCTTAAGAGGACCCATATTCTTTCAGTTGGCGATACAGCGTGGTCTTCCCAATTCCGAGGAGTCTGGCGGCAGTCAGTTTGTCTCCGTTCAACTGTTCAATCGCACCGAGAATCGCCAGTTTCTCCAACTCCACAATCCGCATCACTCCATTCGGTTTTTCCATTGGTACAGGCTTTCTTTACCTGGGCAACTGCATGAATCAAAGAGGCTGAGTATCTCCGCTGACCATTCGGACATATTGCGAGTACGCAAAAAGGCGATCCCTTCGTTTGCCCGAGATTTCCTTCACAATTCCCAATTCGATCAGGTGCTTGAGGGCACTAGTCACTGTTGGCACTGTCAATTTCAGAGCTTTGGTTGCAGTTCCGATTCGCAAATACGGATGTGTCTGCATGAATTCGTGGACTCGTAATGCGGATTTCGATGGCCGACCAATCGTCTCGATTTTGCTTCGATCTTTCGAAAACAACTTTACCGTTCGCTCGGCAATATCGGTGGCTTCCTGTGCGGTTGACGCGACGCCTTCGAGAAAGAAAGCCAGCCACTCTTCCCACACGCCTTCGGTGCGGACGCGCTGCAACAATTCGTAATACTGGCTTCGATGGATCTTGAAAAACAGACTGAGATAGAGTAGGGGCTCGCTCAACGCGTCTTTCGCACATAAAAGAAGCGTGATTAGCAATCGTCCAAGCCGCCCGTTACCGTCCAGGAACGGGTGGATGGACTCGAATTGGACATGAATTAATCCTGCCTCGACCAGAACGGGTAGGTCGTGTCTTTCGTCATGGATAAACTTCTCGAACTCGGCCAGACACTCCATCAATCGTTCCGGCGGCGGCGGTACGTAGGATGCATTTCCCGGTCGGGTTCCGCCGATCCAGTTCTGGGATCGGCGGAACTCACCCGGCAATTTGTTCGCACCGCGCCCACCCTTAAGTAAGATCGAATGGGTTTCACGGAGCAAACGCAGCGACAGCGGGAATCCGCCTTTCAATCGGCGCAGCCCATGTTGCAATGCGGCAACATAGTTCGACACCTCTTCCACATCCTCAATCGGGACATGAGGTTTTGCCTCGTTCTCAAACAAGAGTAGATCTGTGAAAGATGACTGCGTGCCCTCAATTTGTGAAGAAACAAGCGCCTCCTTGCGCACATACGAATAGAGGAGAAAGCGAATGTCGGGCAGGAGCTTCGTCATTCCGTTTAGGCGGCCCAGTCCCTGGTTCGCTCGATCAAGCTGGCGGTGAAGTCGAGTTAAGTCCAGGGCCGCGGGTGGCAAAGGCGGCGGGATGAATGCCCGTACCGCCTCTCCGGACACAGTACTGGTGATGTAATTTTCCATTCGACCTTCTTGAGTGGTTTTCGGCATGGCGACTCATCCTTTAATAAAGCCAACCGTTATTAAAGGATAGAGCTTTATCCTTTAATAAGCAATCAGATCATTAAAACTTCGGTTTACACATCACCGTCTTGCGGGACTGCCGAGAGCCCTAGCTCAGGAAGCCGTATATTCTTTCAACTTGCGATAGAGCGTGGTCTTCCCAATTCCGAGAAGCCTGGCAGCCGTGAGTTTGTCTCCATTCAGCCGTTCGATAGCGCCGAGAATCGCCTGCCGCTCCAACTCCGCAATCGGGCAAACTCCGTCTGGTCTTTCGTTGGCACAGCTCTTTCTCGCCCTTATCACCGTCTCTGACAGATCAGTAGCGTGAATAACCGGTCCAGAGTTCATGGCACACGCTCTCTCGATACAGTTTTCCAGCTCCCGTACATTACCGGGCCAGTCATAACCCAACAATGCCTTCATCGCGTCTTCACTCACTTCGTACCGTCTTCCCAAATCGGGAGCTAGGCGTTCGATGAAGCTCTTGACCAGGAGTGGAATATCCTCCCGCCGCTCCCTCAAAGGCGGAACTCTGAGGCTCAAAACATTCAGTCGAAAATACAGATCTTGTCGAAACGCTCCCTGTGAAACGGCCTGTTCCAAATCCCGGTTCGTCGCTGCCAATATCCGGACATCAATTGGCATCGTCTTTGTTCCGCCCACCGGACGAATTTCGCGCTCCTGTATCGCTCTCAACAATTTGGATTGGAGATCAAGTGGCAATTCACCGACTTCGTCCAGAAAGACAGTGCCACCCTCGGCTATGGCGAGAAGTCCGGATTTCGCCTTTACAGCTCCCGTGAATGCGCCTTTTACATAGCCGAAGAGCTCGCTTTCAATCAACGTAGGAACGAGTGAGCCGCAATCCACCGGAATGAACGGCTTCTCCCGACACGGGTCCGAGTAGTGCAGGGCCTTGGCAACCATTTCTTTCCCTGTACCACTTTCGCCGGTGATCAGGACGGGATGACTGGTTCGCGCAGCTTTCCTAATCATGCGATAGAGCATTTCCATCGTTGGCGATCGGCCAATCATGTTTCCGAATCCTCGCGCAGATCGTTGCTTCCCGCATTCAAGGCGGGTTTCTGTTTTGGCCCTTAAATGGTTCCCGACATCCTGCAACAGGCGCTTCACTTCCGCCAGGCCGAAAGGCTTGGCAATCACGTCGTAGGCCCCCGCCTTCATTGCATCAACTGCAAACCGCAAGGTTCCGTTGTTGGTCATCGCAATCACTTCAATGGCCGGTCGCTTCTCCTTTAGCCGCCGCAGGGCGGGTATAAAATCTGCACGCGTAGCGAGGAATACAACGTCGACGTTCTCCGATTCGATCAGCCAGAGTGCCTGTTCTGGAGAATCCGTCGTTTTCGCAGAGTATCCGAGAACTATCGCAGCCTCACGGCACGCTTCTCGCACGAAACGGTCGTCGTCCACGATTAACAGCCTGAGAAGGTTGCTGGGCTCAGATGGAGGAATACTTTGAGCAAATGAAGTCGTAGGTGTGTAAGCGGTTGTCATAAACAAATCTCCTCATGGGTTGGAGTTCAAACGAAAATGAAGCATGGCTGGCCCGACGAGTACACGTTGGGTAGCGAAATCTACAGTTGTGGTCTTGATATCTGCGCGTGGTCGAGAGTGCGACCATTGGCTTGGCAGAGAGCGGAGAGGCAAGCGTTCTCTGGAGTTGGCGGCCGCGCCGCCAATTCATTCAGGCCGTAGGCTGAAAGAGCCGCCACACTTGTCAGCGGCTGAGTTTGGTCGGGATTGCGACCAAGAAAAGGGAATGTCTGTCTGCAAAGCTTGGGGCATGGTGTAATTCAGAATTAGAGTCTGATGGAAGACGCACCATCTGAATTCTTTTAAGGAATCAATGTTATGGACTTAACACTCACCGCTGTTTTCGAAGAGGTTCCCGAGTCTGAGGGCGGCGGATATACCGCCTATACGGAGGAATTTCCGGGCGCGATTTCTGAGGGCGACACATTAAACGAAGCCCGTGACAATCTTCGCGATGCTATCAAGGTTCTGGTAGAGGCCAATCGTGAGGTCACGCGCAAACCCGAGCCCGGTCAAAACGTCGTACGTGAACTCATTGCCGTTTCTGTCTCGTGAGGAACTGGGAGCTGCCTTTCTCCTGCGCAGCATCTTTCGACCAGGTGACTTCGACCTTTGAAGGTCTTAGTAGTTCCCCGTCTTGGACAGATAATTCACTAGAATCTGCAGGCGCCTCAGCGGGAACTGGCTGTAATCACTCGCCAATCAGCGACTCAATGCGATGGCCATACATCCACGGCTGCGGTTGGATTTGGCAGAGCCAGTCCTGAACTGTCGGAATGCGGCCAAGGTCCTCCTTCACATGCTGTTCGCCAAGATAACGGATCGGAACGTTTGTCCCATCGCTGTTAGTGATTGCCACTCCGAAGATCCGTTCCGCCAAAAAGATTCCTTCCGCATGATGGCGAAGGGCACGGTGTCGGAAGTCGGCAAAATAGGCCTTGGATTCGTCGAACCAGCTGTGGACCGCAAGATAATCTTCCGGCTGGCCCCCGAATTTCCTGGCGCTGCTGCACGCATGAGCAAGTGGATGAGCCATAACTAGACCTCATACGTGCTGGTGGTGTAATCCTCGAAACGATCGTTCCGTTCTACGGTGATTTTTCGTGCTGCCACGTCGAGGACCACATCTCCAAAACCGCCGCAGCCGTCCTCGTACCCGAACGGGACAAGCATCTCGAAATGCCCTTGTAGATGAAATGCATCGTACTCAACCGGCTCGTTCTCCTGGTACGTGTAGTGATCGGTGTCGTAGCCATGAACATCTTCTGTGGCACCATCGTCGCCGTATCCGTCAAAGTGCGCCGCGACGAAGGTGATTCCTGCCGTGGCGAGCTTCTCACACTCGCCTAGGATGGCGGCCTTTGCTGCGGCTTGCTCTGTTGTAAGAGAAAGTTCTTCCATGTTGTTGATCTCCCTGCTGGGTATTGTTGGATTGAATAATCGGGAAGACTCAGAAAACTGCTGAGTCTACTTAGGTCTGTTTTCTCGAGGGCTGCCTCTGGATAAGATCTTCTTAGTATTCGCTGGGGAGAAGCAGGGTGGTCACAGAGCGATCCGCTTCGGTGATGATCCAGAGCTTCTCGCCGTCCATCACCTTGTAACTGCTGAGGAGGCGGAATCCTTCCTTCAGGCTCAATTCGTTTTCAGTCTTGTCGTCCTGGCTAAGAGCATCGCCCCAATCACCGCGCAGATGACGCGAGAGGAACTGCCAGCATGGTTTATTCGCTCGCTCCAGTAGCGCCAGTGCGCCAGGCGTGGCAACGATCTGGCCGGGAGCGAATAAGGGCACAGAGGTCCGAAGAGAATTCATACTGAACTCCTATTTGAAGATTTCGCTGACAACGACCAGGCAGGTAGTTAATAGACGGCGGATTGGGCCTTGCGAATCGTTTATAGCGTGATGGGTGGGTTATGGGGTGTTGATTTTTGAACGAAACGAGCAGCAATCAAGTCCGATCTGATTCGGTGGCAGCCTGCAACTTTTTGACGTCGAGCACATCTTGCTCCCGTCCACTGGCGAGCTTGTTTCGGATGAGATCATTCTTTGAGATCACATTGACTTGGACTTCTCCGTCGATGAGGCCCTCAATCCTGTTCTCCCAGGCTTCATCGAACGTAAGGCCATCGATTCTTTGGAGAATATCCACACGTGCTGGGGGCTGGCCGACTTGGAACGTCGAGCCATCCATAAAATCCCGAAGACTTAAGCCGTCTAGCGGTGCGCCGTATTGGGTGAGCGCGCGAAACACTGCTGCGCTATTTTTTTCGTCGGACCGGATCAGCAGATCCAAGTCCTTTGTGGCTCGTGGTTCTGCGTGTACGCCGAACGCATACCCTCCCACAACCAGGTATCTAACGCTGTGATCGTTGAATGCGCGTAGTAAATCTTTCAGATCCTTGGGCATCATTGACGCGAACTCCCTTGAAAGCGGCAGCAAAGCTATAGGCAGCTTCGCTTACATCCCAAACAGCGGAGAGTCGATCACCAATCGACAGACTCTGCCAATAACGGTACGTCTCCGCCTGCTGCTGTTCTGTATTTGTGACTCTGCGAATGCTTCTGGATAAGCTCATACAGTGCCTGCTCTGCCCTGAGGCCTAAGAGTGTCCTAAGATTATAATCTGATTTCGATTAAGGTCGCCCAGATCGCGTGCTTAGCCCAGAGCCTCTTTGTTGGCTGTCGGGCTTAAGGGAGATCAAAATTCACAAGAGTAACCTGGAAAGTGAAAATTTTCCTTTTCTTTGCAGAAACTCGGCGCAAGGCCCAATTCATCACGTTAAAGTCGCTGATGGCTAGCAGGTGCTACGTCAAGTTGTCGAAGTGTTGTAACAGCTTTTTGCAGGGTGGGTTTTCTCCCGTTCCTGAGTTCCTCCGCGAACTTCACCATTTCCCAAGCTGCCGAAAAAATGGCTTCATCGCCCTGCTCCTGCCAAAACTCTACGTCAAACGAGCGATCCGGGAACCCCTGCTCGACCAGACGTGTCTTCCATGCTGAATTTTGAGGAATACTTATTTGCCCCTCAACGGCCCTGCCATCAGGATATCAGGCTACGGTCAAGCCCTGACCATTTGGCACGTGGTAATAAATCTAGCCCGCGGGCCAACATGCATATCTGCCAGTGTGGTCTATGTATAACTTTCGAGATCAATCACAATCTTTTTGAGAGTGTCGAGATTGTCCACTCTCTCAAGCGACCTCAGTCCCATGGACTCGAGAATTGGAGTTAAGGCTTCGTGTCCCGTTCTTTCCAAAGCTGCTTCAAGCCGCTGCAGTCCTCGTTCAGCAGCACGCATGTGTTCCAACACTTTCTTCTGTGTGGCAACGTCTTGAATTTCTCGCGGGTTCCACACTCTGGCCAGATCGCGCAAGAGTCCTCGATATAAGCCTCTTCCCAACGTCTGACTGAGTGCTTCGATTTCAGCTGCTATCTTTGCATCTGCTCCGGAATGGCCAGCGTTTGAATTTTGGGCAGCGCCGCTCCGTGGCGAATTCGCTCTTAGACCACGAATCCAACCGTCCGGTGTGGCCCACTCCGGCAACTGAGGAATGCTTTTTGGCCGCTTGTGATCGTCGAGATCGACCCAGACGCCTTCGAAGTGGTAGAGGTAACGACCCAGGCCAAAACAGGCCGCACTTCGCTTGAAAGCCTGAGCTTCCGCAGATGTCCCGGCGTTTGAATCGTCGGCCCACTCTTCGCCAGTCGCTGAATGTGAACCGATTCCAAACACCGTCAATTCACAAGTCACAAACACCTTGGCAACCGTCTTTTGGTCTCTCTCTCGCTCGAAATTGGCGCTGGTATGCACGGCATATCGCCGCGTCCATCCTGCTGGAGTGAACAATTCGTTCAACCTGTCTGTGTAAGCTCGCTGGTCGGCATATGGAATCACCATCCCGCGCAATTTGCCATTCTTGGCTGTGTTGGTAACTCGCCAATTGATAACCGAAGGTGCGAACGGAACTTCAAGCTTGGAAATAAAAGCCCTAACTTCCTCAGGCGTGAAGTTCCACTGGGAATTCGCGACTGCGATGATCGCAGGGTTTGTAAGCGTCGGCTCATGATTCGTTGCCGATCCATTTGGCTTTCCATTAGGCGGACTCATTGGGTTCGTCCTTTCGTTGTCAGGGAGTCGGACGATCTGAAACGTTGGCTATGAACTTATCGGTCAGTGCTTATGACGCCGAAGCATCAACGTCGGGGACTTGAGACAGGATGGGTTGTGGTTCGAGGAGATGGCAATGATGGCAATTGGTGCAGCAAACTGCAGCCGTAATCAGCGTGGCCGCACGCTGAAACTCCTGCGGTATTTCAATTACTTCTCCACTACGACTGAAGAACACCGGACAGACGACCCCACGAAACCTCGCGTCTTCGTTGCAAAGGTCCATCTCCAATGTCCCGCGCCGTCCGTGAAAGATGACACTGCTTTCAAGATGCGGTCTGCGTCCGTTCTCGGTCGGCGAAAGAGCGTGCCGTGAAACAAGCAAATCATAGGTGCGTTGCACCCGCAGTATTTGTAAGCGCACAAATGTCCGGGCCACAACCGCGCCGTGAACGCCGTTCACAGCGACACTGTCAATCCGCTGCAGCCAGGAAAGTGGCCTCCCATGCTCATCCACAAAACTGCAATATTCACCGATTTCGGGTACGGCCCCGCCCGACTCGACCCCTCGCAGGACATGCGATTTCGCTTTTCGTTGGAACTCAATCGAAATCGTCGGCTGACAATAAATGCCAGCATTTCTCAAGCGCCTGAGTGTGATCCCAGGCAAGCGCAAACCCTGCCGTGCGACAATTTCTTGCTTGAGGGTTACACCTGACGAAAGAATTGCGGTAGACGTCATATTTGAACTACTCCTCCGGTTCTAATTGGGTGACCCAAGGCAGCGCGAATCATCTCTTTTGTGCAACCTGCCCAGCACTTGTATTTGCGCGGATCATGGACCGCGATCGCCAGGTTGTCGCTGCTTCGGTCGTGCCCGTGCTGCGCGCACGACGGACATTGCGCCCAATAGTTGCCACCGGATTTCCTGACTATTCGTACATGCTCCAAGATTCGAAACTCTTTGCGGTTTGGATCGTACGGCGGCAGATCGACCTTTGGTTTAGGTTGATATTCGGTTGGCATCTCAAGACCTTCAACAAGGGACGATAGCTCGACCTGAGACAGTTTGTTGAGTCCCTCCAGATATCGCAGTTGATTGTCGATCGAATAATCAGCGCCATAAAACCAGTAACGCTTTCCGGTCGCACGATGAATCCCAAGCGGGCCGCGAATGGCGTTGCCGAACTGCCCTGGCTCCAGTTCATCTTGCCGCGGAAATACCTCGATGCCCTCCGCCAAACCGGCGCCCTTGACCGGCAGCCGAAGCCGACGAGCGAGGTTGTAGATGTACACCCGGCAATCCCTTGCCGAGAGCGGAGCCTGGCCGAAGATCCACAGATGACCACCGCGCCGGGATCTCTCCAGTGCGGCTTCAATGCCGTGCTGCCCGAGTTCCCATTGCAGCTTCAACAAGTCTTCGAACGCTTGCTCGTAGTCGGCATCGATTGCTACCCACTTGGAGGTTTGCGTAGACGGATTCAGCGCGTAGAGTCCGACCGTAAGACGCCCGCCGAGATGCGCGCAAAGCGTAGCCGAAGACAACTGTCGTCCATTCTTCGGTCGGTAATAGTAGTGCTTTCCGTTCAGACCAGGGCGAGTCGATTGCAGTGTGCACGCCAGACGATTTACGAACAACCGCGAGTAGCGCTCCGCGGTCGGCAACGACACTTGAACATTGGTGTTCATAACGTCTCCGGCTTAGGCGGCGGCAAAGTGCATTTGTGCGAGAAGGCCCCCCGGCCGAGCTGCAAACCGGACCAGGTCGTACTCGTTGACCAGATCGTCGAACTCCGCAGCGGTAAAGCTGTCGTCTCTGCCGTCAGCGAAGTTCACAAAGAAGAACACCTGACGTACCCGGTCGTAGAGATAGATGGCTCCCGAGTCAGAACGTCCCGTTATGCTCTGGAGCAACAAAATGCCCTTGGGCATCTCAATCCAGCGCTCGGCGACGGCATCGCCTACATGCAAAAAGGTTTTGATGACATGCTCCACTACGGCATCGGCTCTTACGCCGATGTCGTTGGATGTGAATAACGGTTGAAAGTTAATTTCACCTCGGCTTAAAGACATTTTTAGATCCTTTCTGTCCATGCGGACTCGAGTTTGCTTGCGTCTCATTTGCGGACTCTCCGTCGACAGCTGGCGTTCACATTCGATCAGTCCTATTGGGGCTTGCTCTTCAACACCAATTCGCGTCAGCGGCAACATCTTCGAAGCAAGAAACTTCAAATCAGCGTGGACTGCACAATGCAAAACGCATTCAAACCAAGGGATAGTCAGCACCGAAGCTCCTCACGCCGCAGCACTTATCCAAGGCTCCGAATCTTCAAAGTCTTCGCAAAGACCAGGCAATGGCGAGGAAAAGAATCGGCAATGCGTGGAATCCCGTCAGCGGGTTGGCTCGGCGAGCTCATTGCAGCAGGTCCCTGAAGGCGATGCGCCTAACGTGCTGGGTCGTTATCACAGCAGTGTCGAGAAGCGACTGGGAGAATTCCCGAGATTCAGCAAACGCCATCTTCATCCTGACACTTTCAAACTCGTGTACAAGATGAACGAGGATCTCAATCCCGGAAGTTAGATATAGAACGCATTCGACCTCGCGCTCCGCATCCAGTGCCTCGCGAACTCGTTCGTATTGCTTTGAGTTCTTGAGGCTCCGTTCATATTCAAGGGCAAAGGTCACCTTCCGGTCGCCCATCCACACTTCAACGACAGCGTCGTAGTCTTTCTGATAGCGGCACCGGGAGATGATGTTGAACGAGGCGATCTCAATCTCGGAGAGCCAGCCGGCAAGCAGCTGCTTCTGCGCGAGAGCGAGGTGGACAGCGTTCAACTCCAGGGAATGAAAGACCTGTGCGGTGTGCGGAAGGTGCTCGGTGTTCGAGCGGAGAAACGTGGTGAACTCGCCATAGTGCTCAAGAAGTGCCAGTCCCGATTTGGTGATCCGATAGATCGCTGTTCCGGTTCCGAACCGCCCATCGCAGGCTGACAGGTGCCCGGAACCAAGGAGCCTTTTGGTACGCCAATTAAACGTGCTGCGCGGTTCATCCGTGCCCACCAGTTGCATAAACTCAAAGAGTTGCTTGTGCGTCACGAAGCGCGAATTGCGTACCTGCCTCAGCAACGGAAGATCGCGAGCCGGATTGATAACTACGCTGTTTTTCACGTACCGCATGTTCGTAATCCAAGTGACGGTCTATTGCAGAGTGTCGCTGTCCAACCCAAGACCGCTCAAATACCTCATCAGTTCTTCATTAAGCGCCTTCATCCGCACAGCCCTTTGCGGCAACTCCAACCTTCCAATACGGCTCAGCTCATCCAATATCTCCAAGGGAACGTCCACATTCTTCTGCAAAAAGTAACTGCACAAGTCCGCAAATCGTGAGCTCTCTCGCGACACTTCCCGCTGTTCGTTTGGCAACGAATCGATTCGTGCTTCACGCTCCCCACTATCGTTGATGGATCCGGCCTCATGATTCTTCTTGCTTTCCACAGGCGACACTCCTTTTACGCAGTTGCGGTTTTGTCGCCTGCACTCTTAGGGCCAGATTGCTTCTCCTTCGGAACTCGATCACGACCGGCCGAGACGATGCGGCGTTGCAGCAAAGTATTTCGCTGCTCGGAGTGTGCCAGTTGTTGTTTGAGCGAGTTGACCGTCATCCTGAGGTCTACATCCGGAGTAAATAGCGCTATTTGCTTGCCTGTTTCAGTGGGTTGTATGTGGTCCTGATGACGCCGGCTATCTTTCGAAAGCGCCGTCTTGCTTGGTTCGATTCGTGGCTTAACCGAGCTGTCATTTTCGGCTTCAGCAGCAGCAAGGTTATTCGAGCCAAAAGATGAATTTGTTAGGGCCTTTGCAGTGCGTTCCCGGTCATCGGCCATAACACTCGCGAGCTCATGATTCTTCGACGTGAGGTCAAGGATTTTTGCATTGGCTCGGCCGAGTGCATGCTCGTATTGAGCCAATACGTCGGCGGCAGCCCACTCTCGTTTGTGTTGATTGTTGCGCTGGCAAACGATGATCAGAAACAAACAGCCCAGCAATCCAAGCGCTGCCAGGTTTGACCAGAAGTAGCCCTCTTTGATTGTTTGTTCGACCACCGCGGTACGCCATCGCTCCCATCGACTGCCGTAGTCCTTGTCAGAGGGGTTGAATTGTTTGAGCGTGTATTCGAGGAAGGTTTCAGAACGTTTGTACACATGCGGACGCGAAGGCTCGTTCTGTTTCGCAGGTTGAGGTTGGGCGCACGCCAACGATGACAAAAAGACGAGCACAATTGTCACCGACTTGATGCCTCTCACATCCATGTCAGTCGCCCTTTGCGAAGACTGAAGTTGCGGGCACGGCTAATGAGCGCCGGATCTTGGAAACGCAGGTTCGCACCCTCGGCAGACTTTGGAGAATACGTCCGTGGGTAAATTCTCGGTGCAAGGCCTGGGAAGCTGTACTCGCTCGGTACTCGCACGTGCAGATGTGAATGCAGCGTACCGTGGTGCTTGTCCGTCATAAGGATCTCCATCTGCCCGACAGGCAAGTTCTTGATGTGCTCATCCTGAGACCGGGTGTCTTTGATGTCGGTCTCACTGCCGAAACCGATCGGTTCGTACTTGTCCTGCAAGACGCTGGTGCGCTGAATGGTAAGAGTTCTACGCTTCTGCCTGATGCGGGCTGATGCCTTTAGGAAATACTGTGCGGTTTCCTCGTCGCGTGTATGCAGCAACATCGTCGTGTTGGGAGCCGATGACACGTCATCGCGGAAACCTCGCCCAACCGAAAGGAGTTGCGGCAGCGCCTGGAGGGCAAACAAAAAGGCGGTGTTGGTGCCACGCGCGGTTTGCAGGATGCGGGCAAAGTTTGAGTACGCAAAGGGTGCGAATTCATCGAGAATCACGCTCACAAACGGTTGAGGGTCTCTTCGGGATTCTGGTTGCGCTTCATACCGTTTACCAATCATCAATTGCATGTTCTGCAGCAGCATTCGCCCCAGCGCTGTGACCGCCTTCGAGTTCTTATTGGTATTGAGGGAAACGAACAAGATGAGTTGCTTTTCGATCACTTCATCGAGCGAGAGCAGATCATCGTAGGCGCCGGTCACGATCGACAAATCGTCTTCGAGAAATGTCATGAGTTCATTTAACAGGCCTTGAATTTTGGGGACCCGTTCCCGGTCTTCGAAGGACTGGCGCAGATTTCTGACTGACATTTCCAGATTGAGTCTGCGTTGGACTGGTACTCCCGACTCCTCCGAGAGCCTAGCTAAGGCTATGGCCATTTGCTCACTCATCACTCGCTGGTCCAGTGCCAATACCAACACGTCATGGATATTAAACCGTTTCCCGGTGTGGGCAAGCACACGCACTAGATCGCTCAGATAGGTTGCCTGATGACCGTGGAAGAAGTCCTGTTTCAAGTCGAACGATTCGAAAATGAAATTGGCGTGTTCCTGGTAAAGACCGGGCTCACTCACGAAAGGGTTGTAGCGTACAGAGATCTCGGGTCTGGAAGGATCTAGTATCCGGAGCTTGTCCATTCGCCCGGCTGTTTCGATGGCAGGAAGAAGGTTGGTAAGGAATTCTTTGTCCCCTTTTCCGTCAAAGATCAGCATCGGTATCTTGTCTTCGCGGTCGGGGCCGGTCCTTCGGAAAACATCCTGGGTGATGATGTTTTTGAGCAGTGTCGTTTTTCCTGATCCGGTGGCGCCAAACACTACCGATTGCATCACTCGGGTAGCATCCGTCCACATCCACGGTTCGCCGTGGACGTTGTAGCCGAGAACGATTGCATCGTGACGGAACGCAGCTCGGACATTTCTCCGGTCCCTATGCTCGGATATGAAAATTGCGGGATGCGGCCAACTCTCTTCTCGCCGGCGGCGCAGAGTTGCGAAGTGCCAGACAACGATGGAGCCGCCAAACAAAAGAAGAAGCAAGTAGAGACAGACTTCTACGAGTTGTAAGGTGCGGATGTGGAATCTGGCGACGAGGACGTAACCTGTCCCTATCAAACCAACGAGGCTCAAGGCAGCAATCACGAAGCCAATGCTTTCTTCCTGGTCGTAACGATAAGCACGCCGCCCCAGCCGATATTCGTTTTCGCCTGCCACTAAACACCAAAGCTAAAGAATAAGAAAAGTCCAAACGTCAGTCCGGCAACGATGCACGTCCAGAGGAACACCGGGCTTGTTTTGAATCCTCCGTCTCCAGCAGGGCGCAGCGGATCACGAATCAGCCGCAAAATGACCGCACTAGGAGAATCCGGATTCTTGCGCGCACAGAATTCGACCATTCGTTGCTGCATTCCACACGTAGACGTCGCGTTTCTCATGGTCATAGCACCAACGTAGCGGTTACTTGCGCAGCGAACGTGAGTTGGAGGATGACCGGGGAATCGAAATGCTTTCGTATGACAACCACGCCGTGGGTCTTCTCTCCGGGCGGCACCTCCTCCGTTTCGCATTCTGTGTGGGCCACAGGAAGGGGAAACTCGCCAACACCGCCGAACCGTTGCAGGGTTTTCTCATCGAGTTGCTGACGGACAAGGCTGGGCAAAGCTGGGTTTTCGTTATGAGGCTCCAGGTACGTTGCGGTTGGTGAAGGCACGTGCCAGGAACTCGCCGTCTTGTTCTCGACGATGAAATGCAGGTAAATGCTGGTCTTGGTTCTAAAGACTTCTTCCACCTTAACGTTCACCCGGTCTTTCGGGGTTCGCGTCCGCGGCGGTTGTATTGACTCAGCCTCCAGAAGCACCTTGGTCAGCATGAGGTCAGCCATTTCGTCCGTTGGACTTGTCACCGGCTGCGGAATGACGACTGGCGCATTGTCGATAGCAAAACTCATGTTCTTCACCTCTTCGGTTGTTTCCAATTCGTAGGCATAGCGACGCGACTGCGTCCACACAAATAGGTCCGTCGCAGCCCCTGATTTGAGAGGTTTAACGAACACTTTGTTCTGCTGCCGCTCGATTTGGAAGTCCGCGCTGCCGGCGGCTGCCATGGTGACCGGCTCGTGGAACTCGAGAACAGTCAAGTGGTTCACTGCCGTCGCCACCTGCGTCACGTTAGGAACAGTCGTATTCGCTTGCTGCGAGTTGGCTGCGACTGCATATAAGAAGATAAAAGCCAAAACTGCTTTCATACCGTCCTTGAAAGCTCGGGTGGAGTTCCGTAAAGAACTCCACCCGGCGGTTTGTCCTACATGACCCAAGACGCATCTTCGATATCGCCATCAACGCTGATGGGAGGAAACTCCACGGCGTCATCCGGGATCGTTGCGTCTGCTGCAACTTCCGCATTGTCGTGAACTCGCTCTGATGCCATGCTTGGATTCAGTTCGGAGTCGTCGTCTAGGAGGATTTCGCCGCCTTGGAACTTGAACAGAAAGGTCAGTTTCTGCCCTCCTTCCTTTAGCGAATCCACCAAAAAGACCCGGCCGGAAGGGTCGGTGCGAACCGAGCCAGGGTGTAGCCGTGGCGTGTGTACTCGGACTGCCTTACCTCCGGTTCGTTCAGCCAGTTTCACGATCAACTCTTGCGGGAAAGCAAGAATGAGAAGTGATCCTGTCGAACGCTCGCCCTGACACACAACCCTGTTGAGGGCTTGGAGCCAACCAAGCCGGTTATCGGTCTTGTCCTGCGCCCAAATACGGACAAAGGCGAGGATTGCCTTCATCTCGTATCTGCCTCGTTCTTCGTCGGAGTTGGACGTGCCTATCGCCCGATTCATGGTGAACAGAGTCTTGCGTCGCAATTCCTTGTCAGTGCTTCGCCGGACTTGTTCCCAATCGTTCCTGGCCTTCTCCAATTGTTGTTTGAAAGATTCACGCCGCTCAGCGATCCGGCCCACCATCGCAGCGTAAACCCGCTTGATGAATCGGCAGTTTTCAAGCATCTCGGCCGTAAGCTGCTCGCCAACAACCAGGCCTTTGAATGCTTCAATCGGCGCCCGTTGAGTAAGCAGGTCTTCGATATGCTTGCGAACGTGGTTGTACAGAAAGCCGATGCGATCGGTCTTTTCTGCTTCGACATGCAGAGCTAGATCGGAGACCCGGCGTTCGTTCTTGTACCGAAGCCAGGGTGCCTGATGGACTTGCTGTCGAATTTCGGCAACGAGTTTGAGATCCGGTTGGACTTGCCACTTCAGACTGTCGAGCGCGTTCTGAAGTTCTTTCGCCAGTTTCAGAGCAAGGTCTTCCCGCCCTGCAGCTCGGCACGAGGTCATCAAATCGGTGATTGATCCGATGTGATTACCACGCGCCTTCATGGCCACGTGTTCGAGATTGAACCAGGGGTCGCGGGCTTTGTTGGCTTTGGTCTTGCCCTGTTGCTGGCCAAGTCCTAGTGAGCACCGGTATTTGACAAACCTGGGAAAGCGATCCTGCTCGATGGCACAGACCCAGTCAAAGTCGTAGTCGCCACCGTTCTTCTTCGCTGTTTCTGAATGAAGAACGAAGGTGCCTTCCACTCGAAGCTGTCGCGCAATCAGGTCGCAAGCTTCTGTATCCGCGAGCGTACCTTGATGTCGAGCAACGTCCTTCTTGACCAGATCGATGAGTTCTTCGTCCAACAGCCTCTTGAACGGCAGAAGATCCTCGGCCATACGAATGGGATAGCGAACGCATAGGCCCTGACTTGATGCCGATTGGACGATAGCTGTGTGTTCCGGAATCCAGTCAGAACCAGAAAACACCTGCCCGTCCTTCAGAAAGAGGTAGCCATCGTCCATCAGCGCGAAAGCTGGTAGACGAAAGCCTCCTCCAGTTGCTGTTTTGAACGCCCAACGTGCAAGGACCTTGTTGAGTTGATTGTTGACGTAGGGATGACGCACGATCTCGCCACTGGCGTCGGCCAATAGCAAGCCTTCGACAACACGAAACTCCTGGCTGTTGTCGTCCGAAAGCTGACCCGAATCCCTGTCCGGATGATGGCCAAGAATCTCGAGCAATTCGTCGTACCGCCCTTGCCCAACGGCGTCGGTCAGCTTGCTCACCTGCCTCATGGCTTGCGGCAGAACTTCAAGCTGAATGGACTCCATCGGCGCGTGCTCCAGCAGCGTGTAAGAGGACTCGAATTCAAGCTGGCGTGAGGCTTCGCGAATCCCGACCGCAATCGGACTGCGAAAGCGTCTGCCTGAACCGATTCCCGAATACGCAACTGCCGATCCTGTGAGTCCTGGTTTAATGCCGCTCTCTGGCAGAACAAAATCGGCCTGAAGTGCGTCGGCAACACTGTCGTCCATCGTCTTGAACGAACCCTTCGCCTGTGTGTTCGCGAATGCCATTCGGAATTGATAGAACCGCCCGGAGGGAAGAAACTTGCGGGCGCTTTCCTGCGTCGCGATTTCCTCAAGCTGAAGACTCTTGCCATCGCTGGACGCCACTTGCCCCTCGCCAAGTTTTTCTCGACGAATACGGGCAATATGGTCAGCGACAATTTCGGCATCATGCTTTTGTTTCAGCTTTTCGAACAACGACCGTCGCATCCATCCGCGACAGTCGTTCGTTCCGAGCTTGTGGTCCGGGACCACCAGCACTTCGGCCTCGGGTTCCTCCAGCATCACCTTGCAGGGAGAAACCAAAATGCCAAAGTAGACGATGGCTGCCTGCGGCCAGTGCTGAAACCGCTCGGCAATCAATCGGCTGTGGTCACGGTCAACAAAGTAGAACTTGCCTTTCTTTGCTGATCCGCTGGCCCCGATAAGTTTGTAGTGAATTCCGTCCCAAACCAGTTGCGCCAGGGCGTTTTCCACTTGCGATTCCTCGAAGTCATCGAGTTGCTCGCTCGGGACGTTAACACTGGCCACTTTGATTTTGGGATAGAGCACGCTGAGCAGCGTGTTCTCCAGAGGCTCAAGATCGTGTAGGCGTGGGGTGACACGCCCATTGCGATCAATTTCAAGGTTCTGGATGCAATCGGCCGGAATCCGGTATCTCTTCGTCGTTGAATTCTTCGTCGTCATTGTTTTCTCCTTCAGCTCTGTTCGGGGAGACGGAACAGAGCGAGGAGTCTGCTGACGCAACTCCTCGCGCTGGGCGCCTGGTCTCCCCATTTACGGGTTCGCTCGACCAGGTCCTCGATGTGAGAAGCTGCGTCAGCACATTGCCCTGAGTGAGCAGGGCCCTCATCGACCAAGCTGTCGCTCAGTCATTTGAGAATTTGTGCTGAATCAATCTTTGGCGACTGCCTGTTTCACAATCACAGGACTGCCGCCTCCATTTACCTCCGGCACTGCTTTCCAAACAGCAATGGTGTAAAAGGGCTGTCCGGATTTGAAAGCCTGAATCAGTGCGTCCCCTTCACTCGCAACTTCCTGGCCGAGTTTCAGGGCTGCGCTAGAGGAATCACTTGCCGGCAAGAAATAGCGCAGATCGACCTCAACCCCATTTCGTCGCGAACGACGGCTCTTCGCCGTCTCACTCGTCCCAGTTGCGGCCGCGCTCGGTGCCATGTTTTCCATGAATTCTCCTATCTGCTCGTGAGCATCGCTTGCTGCAAGACCCAATCTCTTTTTTCGCCTTCGATTGCACGCTCCCAGTACTCGCCGACGAGCAAGCCGCTGGGGTTTTGTTCGGATCTTTTTTCTACGAGAAGTCGAATATGAAATTCACAGACCATCTTGTCGATGGTTTCGCTGTGGTCATGCAGGTGGTGTAATTGCTTCACGCCGAATGCCGTATATGTCAGCGGATCATCTTTTGCGTGTTCGAGAGATCGAAGTTGGAATTCCGATGTGACTTGGTCTTCTTGTATTTTCCCGACCAGATCGTCTTTCTGCATTCCGGCATAAACCACGCGTCGCAGGTTGGCGGTCATCATATTCAGGCTGTCGGCCCAATTGCGGCTCACGTTTGTAGGAGAAAAACCGAGATAGTGCTCAAGGAACAGCCGCACAAACGCGCGTTCCTCGAATTCAGTTGGTCCCGAGTCCTGCCGGTCCAAAACCAGCGCCGTTGGATTGGCCTTGCCGACCACCGTCGCCTGCCCATCATCCGTTATGCGGACTACAGTGGGAGGCTGGAGCCGCACATAAACTGCAAAGCCGAGCGCGAGCATCGTGGTCGGAACGCACAGAAACGCAAGAACCATCGCGCGATTGGCGTACGCGCGAAGGGCGCCATCATGTTCGTAGTAGCGGCTGTGACGTGCTTTCTCCGATGGCTCGGCATTTTCTTTCTTTTTCCTGCTCCACATAATTCATCTCCCCTTCGGACGCCGTCCGAACAAACGACCGAAGAACCTTCCCAGATAAAAGAAAATAAGAGTGCTCAGGCTGTATGGTCTGAATCGCGTTCCTTCCGGTTCCCAGACTGGCGGCCGTCTGAACATCACAACCTCCTCAGTGGCACTAATTGTTTTCCGCATTGTTTCTCCCTGCCACTCTTGCCAATGCCTTTGCTGTATTGAAGGTCACGGCTTCCGTCACCGAGCGTGCGTGGTAGACAAACGAAGGTTTACGGCTTGGGGTGGGAGGGTGCGACTGACTTTCAGCCCCGACTTCTGCGGACGTGGAGCCAGGCGCCGGGGCCCGCTCACTACTGGTAGCGCTGGAAAACCCGGATTGCAGGAACTCCCCCATCGAGAATGCTGGTGGAACCGGGGGAGAAGAAGATGTCGCTACAGACGAGCCAGCGGTGGCCGAACCTGCTCCAGCTGTACTTCCGGCTGATGATCCACTCGTTGCACCGGATGCGAAACCGGTAGCCGCCGCCAAAGCCGCGCCCGCGGCGAACGCGCCAGCGCGAACCATCGCGAAAGCTGTTGAACCTGCATCGCCGGATACGATCCGCTTGGCAATGAACGGAATCAGCGCCACCGACAGCGCGTAGAAGATACTGACGAGCCCAAGAATTGTGGAATCGGGAACTCCTTCGAGGAATCCCAGGAAACCATGACCGAGGACATCATTGACACGATTGACCTGGATTGCGGTGATGAGCGCGCCAAATACCGCGTACAGAATGGCCCACGCATTCCAGATCATCAGGTTGATGGCGTATGTTTTTGCCAGGTGTCCGACTCCGGCAATCGGAAGAACGGCGAGGACGAGCGGGCCAACTACGTAAAGAACGGACCCGTAAAGCGTGTAGAAAAAGCAGAAGATAATGATGGCAAGGGCATAGATGATGTACGCAACAAGAAGCAGCAACACCGAGATGCTTCCCGCCAGGTCTCCGGTGATCATGTCCCAGAAAGTGAGATTTGGATTGGTGGCGGCCTGCTGCTGAAGCTGCGTCATCCAACTCAGAAACATGTCACCGGCTCCCGAGCTGTTCCCGATGAAATCAGCCGCAGTGGTGAAACTTCCGTTGACGCTGCGGAAAACCGAAGCCCAGTTTGAAATGATCATGGCCACGATCAGATACTTGATTGCAGAAGCGGCAAGCGCCTGCAAATCACCGCCGCGCATCGCGGCTTGGTAGACACTGACCATGAAACCGACCAGAAGAATAGCGAACCCAATGTTAGAAATCGTGGGTATTACGTTCGTCCCGTCGATTCCGGACATCGCCATATTCAGGAGTTTGGCAAAATAAAACATCTTCAGTGCACTCCCTGCTTGAGCACGTCGCTGCCTTTGGTTTGCAGAAGATTGGTGTGCGACGAACTGAACTTCATTTGTGTTCCTCGATTTGCCAATTCGATGGAACGTACGCGTACGAGTTCCGCCATCGCGGCCTGCGAGTAGGCGTTCGCTCGAACTAGCCACGCGGATGCTTGCGCATCAAGGATTGCTGCCTCGCCCGGTGAGGCAGTCTGTAGTTGCTCGTTGATCTGTTCCGCAGCCTGGAGTTCGAGATCTGCAAGGGCATCAATTTCGACTGCCTTTTTCATTGCCGCCTGCGCTTCTGCGTCGGTCATGTCTGCTGCGTCACGGACCGCCCGCGGCGCATCCGTAGCCGGCATGACGGGGCCGTATAGACGGCCGAATTGCTCCGTGACCTGTGCCAGATTTGCGGGATTGCGGGAAAGCAGGACTTGCTCGAGTTGTTTTGGTCCCGGCAGTGTTGCACTCGCAATCGAAAGCTGAAAGAGCTGCCGCATCTGGCTGAATTGCTTCTGCGATCCGACCGCGAGCGCTTGGGCTTCGCCCAAGGACGCAGTCGGGAAGACAACATTTTGCTCAAAGTCGCTGTCCTGCTGCTCTGTTTGCTGAATAGCTCCAAGTGGTTTCGCCACGACTCCGCTGAGCAATTTAGAAATCGACTGCAAACCAACGGAGATGATGGCGCAGCAAGGATCAAGTCCGAGCTGACTCCTTGCTTTATCCGGAAGCAAGACAACAACCAGGACAAGTCCGAGTGCGGAAATGAAAATGCGGCGCCAGATTGTGAGTGGGCGAGCCTTGAATTCATACGTCATGGAAGCTACTCCTACGGGTGCGCGAGCACCCTTTCCAGCACATTGGGATCCTAAGCTTAGAATTCCACGTGGACAAGTTGTCGCG